>WBZN01000031.1_pt1 | contig 234845 bp, 208 predicted proteins | sample 5204281 | NCBI WGS metagenome assembly WBZN01 (sample SAMN12344347, study PRJNA552823) | activated sludge metagenome | biome: Activated sludge suspended growth; feature: Nitrification reactor; material: Wastewater; isolation source: activated sludge from nitrification reactor of wastewater...
CCCTTCCATACAGAACCACCGGATCACTATGACCTGCTTTCGCATCTGCTCGACTTGTCAGTCTCGCAGTTAAGCACGCTTTTGCCATTGCACTATCAGCACGATTTCCGACCGTACCTAGCGTACCTTCGTACTCCTCCGTTACAATTTGGGAGGAGACCGCCCCAGTCAAACTGCCTACCATACACGGTCCCCAATCCAGATAATGGATTTAGGTTAGAATCCCGACAACATCAGAGTGGTATTTCAACGATGACTCCATGAATTCTAGCGAATCCACTTCAAAGTCTCCCACCTATTCTACACAGATGCTATCAAAATCCAATGTAAAGCTACAGTAAAGGTGCACGGGGTCTTTCCGTCTAGCCGCGGGAAGATTGCATCTTCACAAACATTTCAAATTCGCTGAGTCCCAGGAGGAGACAGCGTGGCCATCGTTACGCCATTCGTGCAGGTCGGAACTTACCCGACAAGGAATTTCGCTACCTTAGGACCGTTATAGTTACGGCCGCCGTTTACCGGGGCTTCAATCAAGAGCTTGCACCCCATCATTTAACCTTCCGGCACCGGGCAGGCGTCACACTCTATACGTCCACTTACGTGTTTGCAGAGTGCTATGTTTTTATTAAACAGTCGCAGCCACCTATTTTTTGCAACCTTTTTCTGCTTCATGCGTAAAGCATTACACATACCAAAGGCACACCTTATTCCGAAGTTACGGTGCAATTTTGCCGAGTTCCTTCTCCTGAGTTCTCTCAAGCGCCTTAGAATTTTCATCCTACCCACCTGTGTCGGTTTGCGGTACGGTCCTTATTCAACTGAAGCTTAGTGGCTTTTCCTGGAAGTTTGGTATTACTTACTTGGCACTCCGAAGAGTGTTGCGTCATCATATCTCAGTTACATTGCTCGGATTTACCTAAGCAACACACCTACATATTTAAACCAGGACATCCAACACCCGGCTAAGCTAACCTACTTCGTCCCCACATCGCATTGAATAAAGGTACTGGAATTTTAACCAGTTTTCCATCGGTTACGCATTTCTGCCTCACCTTAGGATCCGACTAACCCTGCGCCGATTAGCGTTGCACAGGAAACCTTGGGTTTTCGGCGAGAAAGTTTTTCACTTTCTTTATCGCTACTCATGTCAGCATTCGCACTTCCGATACCTCCAGTAATTTTTACAAATTACCTTCACAGGCTTACGGAACGCTCTCCTACCATTTACATAACTGTAAATTCCTAGCTTCGGTGCACAATTTAGCCCCGTTACATCTTCCGCGCAGAACGACTCGATCAGTGAGCTATTACGCTTTCTTTAAAGGATGGCTGCTTCTAAGCCAACCTCCTGACTGTTTATGCCTTCCCACTTCGTTTCCCACTTAATTGTGTCTTTGGGACCTTAGCTGAGGATCTGGGTTGTTTCCCTTTTGACACCGGACGTTAGCACCCGATGTCTGTCTCCCACGCTCGCACTCTTCGGTATTCGGAGTTTGCAATGGTTTGGTAAGTCTCAATGACCCCCTAGCCATAACAGTGCTCTACCCCCAAAGGTGATACGTGAGGCACTACCTAAATAGTTTTCGGAGAGAACCAGCTATTTCCAGATTTGTTTAGCCTTTCACCCCTACTCACAGTTCATCCCCTAATTTTTCAACATTAGTGGGTTCGGACCTCCACAAAGTGTTACCTTTGCTTCATCCTGACCATGAGTAGCTCATCTGGTTTCGGGTCTACACCCAGCAACTGACGCCCTATTAAGACTCGCTTTCGCTGCGCCTTCCCTATTCGGTTAAGCTTGCTACTGAATGTAAGTCGCTGACCCATTATACAAAAGGTACGCAGTCACTCAATAGTAAACTATTAAGCTCCCACTGTTTGTATGCATGCGGTTTCAGGATCTATTTCACTCCCCTTCCGGGGTTCTTTTTACCTTTCCCTCACGGTACTGGTTCACTATCGGTCGATTACGAGTATTTAGCCTTGGAGGATGGTCCCCCCATTTTCAAACAGGATTTCACGTGTCCCGCCCTACTTATCTCAATCTTAGTTTCACATTTAAATTTTCATCTACGGGACTATCACCCACTATGGTTTAACTTTCCAGAAAATTCGATTAATTTTAATGTTACATATTGAAGGCTTATCCCATTTCGCTCGCCACTACTTTGGGAATTTCGGTTGATTTCTTTTCCTCTGGGTACTTAGATGTTTCAGTTCTCCAGGTTCGCCACACTTGATTTATATATTCAACCAAGGTTGATCCTTACGGATCGGGTTTCCCCATTCGGACATCTCCGGATCAATGCTCGTTTGTCAGCTCCCCGAAGCTTTTCGCAGACTTCCGCGTCCTTCATCGCCTGTAATCGCCAAGGCATCCACCACATGCACTTATTCACTTGATCCTATAACTTTAATAACTTACACAACAATGATTAAAGTCAATCAAACATTACTATTAACATTCAAAAATAGAATTACCTATTTTTTGTAAAAATTTCTACAAAACTACTTTTCATTTTCCATTTTTTTAAAGAGCAATAAACAATTCAATATTGTTTAAAAGTGATAACAGCGATTAATATAAACTATATTAATCTTAACCAAGCACATTAAAATTAAAGCAAACTAATATATGGTGGAGGTGAACGGGATCGAACCGATGACCCCCTGCTTGCAAAGCAGGTGCTCTCCCAGCTGAGCTACACCCCCTTAAATTGGTGGGTCTGGATGGATTTGAACCATCGACCCCACGCTTATCAAGCGTGTGCTCTAACCAACTGAGCTACAGACCCTTTTATTAAGTCTCCGCACATTTAGCATTAATTAATATTAATCGCCTGATTACTGTTATAACAATCGATAGGTTGTGAACACTTAAAATAGATAATATCTAGAAAGGAGGTGATCCAGCCACAGGTTCCCCTACGGCTACCTTGTTACGACTTCACCCCAGTCATGAATACCACCGTGGCAAGCGCCCTCCTTACGGTTAGACTATCTGCTTCTGGTGAAACCCACTCCCATGGTGTGACGGGCGGTGTGTACAAGACCCGGGAACGTATTCACCGCGACATGCTGATCCGCGATTACTAGCGATTCCGACTTCACGGAGTCGAGTTGCAGACTCCGATCCGGACTACGACGCGCTTTCTGAGATTAGCTCCCTCTCGCGAGTTGGCAACCCTCTGTACGCGCCATTGTATTACGTGTGAAGCCCTACCCATAAGGGCCATGAGGACTTGACGTCATCCCCACCTTCCTCCGGTTTATCACCGGCAGTTTCATTAAAGTGCCCAACTAAATGATGGCAACTAATGACAAGGGTTGCGCTCGTTGCGGGACTTAACCCAACATCTCACGACACGAGCTGACGACAGCCATGCAGCACCTGTGTTTAAATTCCCTTTCGGGCACGAATTTATCTCTAAAAACTTTTTAACATGTCAAGGGTAGGTAAGGTTTTTCGCGTTGCATCGAATTAATCCACATAATCCACCGCTTGTGCGGGTCCCCGTCAATTCCTTTGAGTTTTAATCTTGCGACCGTACTTCCCAGGCGGTCAACTTCACGCGTTAGCTACGTTACCAAATCTGTTAAGATCCGACAACTAGTTGACATAGTTTAGGGCGTGGACTACCAGGGTATCTAATCCTGTTTGCTCCCCACGCTTTCGTACATGAGCGTCAGTGTTAACCCAGGAAGCTGCCTTCGCCATTGATGTTCCTCCATATCTCTACGCATTTCACTGCTACACATGGAATTCCGCTTCCCTCTGCCACACTCTAGTCATGTAGTTTCAAACGCAATTCCCAGGTTAAGCCCGGGGATTTCACATCTGACTTACATAACCGCCTGCGTACCCTTTACGCCCAGTAATTCCGATTAACGCTTGCACCCTACGTATTACCGCGGCTGCTGGCACGTAGTTAGCCGGTGCTTCTTCTGCTGATACCGTCATGAATTATGATTATTAGTCATAACTTTTTCTTCTCAACTGAAAGAGCTTTACAACCCGAAGGCCTTCTTCACTCACGCGGCATTGCTGGATCAGGGTTGCCCCCATTGTCCAAAATTCCCCACTGCTGCCTCCCGTAGGAGTCTGGGCCGTGTCTCAGTCCCAGTGTGGTTGGCCATCCTCTCAGACCAACTACTGATCGTCGCCTTGGTAAGCCTTTACCCTACCAACTAGCTAATCAGACATCGGCCGCTCCAAAAGCGTAAGGTCTTACGATCCCCTACTTTTCTCCTTAGAGATTATGCGGTATTAGCACATCTTTCGATGCGTTATCCCCCACTTTAAGACACGTTCCGATGTATTACTCACCCGTTCGCCACTCGCCACCAAGTGCAAGCACTCGTGCTGCCGTTCGACTTGCATGTGTAAAGCATGCCGCCAGCGTTCAATCTGAGCCAGGATCAAACTCTTAAGTTTAATTTCCTATTAAAACTCTAAATCATACTATACTGCTAAAATATACCATTTCTTTACTCTTAAAATATAATAAAGAAACTTAATCTATATTTAAGTGTTCACACCTATCGATTGTTTTTTTAAAGAGCGTTCATTGCTTTGTTTTGAACATACTGCGAAGCAACGAGAAACGGAATTATACAGAATCCTTTCTAGGGGTCAAGAAATTTCTTTTCTCTATCTCATATTTATTCCATAGTTCTTATCATCTTCTGACATATCCCAATGAAACCGTGCATTTCGATTCAAAAAATAGCCTTTACTTGTAAGAATTTCTAGCATCGTTTTCAGTATTAAAGCCCGTAAGCTGCCTGTGCGGCAGCGAACAGTTGCATAAACGCTGCAAGGCATTTTGAGAATTTCTAAGCTGCCTGTACGGCAGCGAACTTTAGTCATTTCCATTTTTAAATCCTCGATTTTTTCTAAGCTGCCTGTGCGGCAGCGAACTCATGGCCGTGCAAAATCTGCGCGATCCATCCTTTCTAAGCTGCCTGTGCGGCAGCGAACTGATGCCGAGATATTGAGAGATATCGTTGTAATTTCTAAGCTGCCTGTGCGGCAGCGAACAATCTTTGTAATATGCGAGCGCATCGAACGTTTTTCTAAGCTGCCTGTGCGGCAGCGAACTCAACTCTCTTAGACACGTCAGCTATCTGCGCTTTCTAAGCTGCCTGTGCGGCAGCGAACAAACGGGCGATAATTTAAGCACATCCATTAGCTTTCTAAGCTGCCTGTGCGGCAGCGAACTTTACTTGCATAGCGTTATCCATTGACGCTATTTTCTAAGCTGCCTGTGCGGCAGCGAACACCAACGCTGTTTGTATTTTGGATGTGTTTTTTTTCTAAGCTGCCTGTGCGGCAGCGAACGATCACCCATTTCTCGAGATTAATCCACCTGTTTTCTAAGCTGCCTGTGCGGCAGCGAACGATATTTTCGAACAATTTGGGCTTAGTTTAATTTCTAAGCTGCCTGTGCGGCAGCGAACTGCACGATAGCGCCGACAGTTTTTCCGCTGCCTTTCTAAGCTGCCTGTGCGGCAGCGAACGAGACATCGCGTCTTCCTCGTTCATTTCTTCATTTCTAAGCTGCCTGTGCGGCAGCGAACCGTGCTTTATTCAAAATCAATTTAAAAATTGCTTTCTAAGCTGCCTGTGCGGCAGCGAACCACTAAAAGAATACCCCCTTTTTGCCGTTGGCTTTCTAAGCTGCCTGTGCGGCAGCGAACGAGCGTTTAACCCCTTTCCAATCTTCACAATTTTTCTAAGCTGCCTGTGCGGCAGCGAACTTAATTCGATTTTAAAAACCGTTACACTTCAATTTCTAAGCTGCCTGTGCGGCAGCGAACTAGAACAAATGTTTGAAAGTTTCTATCCGAAATTTCTAAGCTGCCTGTGCGGCAGCGAACCATGTTATTTATCCGTAGGTGATTCACCGACTTTTCTAAGCTGCCTGTGCGGCAGCGAACGTTGAGGGTAAGAAATATCACAAAGTACTAATTTTCTAAGCTGCCTGTGCGGCAGCGAACCTTAAAATTTCGCCCGTCAGCGATTATGCCTGTTTCTAAGCTGCCTGTGCGGCAGCGAACTTTCTAGTATGCCAATTGTCCCAACCGCTGTATTTCTAAGCTGCCTGTGCGGCAGCGAACCATGATGGCGATGGTTCAATCAGGGATCTATTTTTCTAAGCTGCCTGTGCGGCAGCGAACCGCACGCCGATTTTTGGCGCCAGCCAGTTATCTTTCTAAGCTGCCTGTGCGGCAGCGAACACGAAATGGTGAATAAAGAAACGGGTGAGAAATTTCTAAGCTGCCTGTGCGGCAGCGAACTGCGTGGAGCTATTCTAGCACAAACCGCTGTATTTCTAAGCTGCCTGTGCGGCAGCGAACTTGTCGATCGTAATCTAATTTAGCAGCCTGTCTTTCTAAGCTGCCTGTGCGGCAGCGAACTTTTTTTGCAACACTTTTTTGCAAAAATCCTGTTTCTAAGCTGCCTGTGCGGCAGCGAACGATGATGAAGAAAGTATTGTCTATGACTCAGCTTTCTAAGCTGCCTGTGCGGCAGCGAACCGGTTCTTTGTTTTCGGGTTCTTGCGATGGGATTTCTAAGCTGCCTGTGCGGCAGCGAACGCAAATTTTACAGCCGAATTTACAAAAAGTCATTTCTAAGCTGCCTGTGCGGCAGCGAACATACATAAACTAGAAGCCCAGATTGGAATACCTTTCTAAGCTGCCTGTGCGGCAGCGAACAATGAAAACTAAAATAATTTTTGAATTTAATATTTCTAAGCTGCCTGTGCGGCAGCGAACAATATGATGAAACAATTCAAAAAATGATAAATTTTCTAAGCTGCCTGTGCGGCAGCGAACTTTACATTATTTCCCCAGGCATAATCGCTAACTTTCTAAGCTGCCTGTGCGGCAGCGAACGCGACAATAGGCATTGGCCATTTAATTCAAGATTTCTAAGCTGCCTGTGCGGCAGCGAACAATCTTCAAGCATCTTAGCCAACTTTCCATGCGTTTCTAAGCTGCCTGTGCGGCAGCGAACTTATTAACTAGTCGATCGTAATCTAATTTAGCTTTCTAAGCTGCCTGTGCGGCAGCGAACTGACGAAAAAAATACTTAAAGCCAGTCGTGGTGGAGTGTACAGGATATTTATGATTGAATAATCATCCCACCAACGCCACATCACAACTGGCTGATTTTTATGAATTGTTAAAGATCGTCAAAAAAATGGGTCAGAATTCTGGGACGGAAGCAGCAGAACTTAAACCGTAGGTAGTGAAAGTTCCGTTAACGCTCGTTTCTATTTCCCTTTTTTTGATCCACAAGCAGAACGTATGGTCACTGCTTAAACTTTTTAGCCGAATAAAGGGTGTGGCGATAGCTTTATTGGGCATTTCGCTATAGCTCATCATTACTTTTTCGCATCTTCCTCCTTCCTCAGCCTTCGCGCTTAATTCCACTCTTCCATTCAATGCAGTTTCGTAATCCAAATTATGCCGTTTAGCGTAACGTCTAGCTAAACGTTCTCTGCCTGTTTTGGGCTGTTCGCGCTGGTAGATGGCATAACTGTTTATCGCACTCGGTACCGGGCGGATAGTGGTGTAATGCACATAATCGTTCAAACGAGCTAACCATTTGCCAGTATCAAACGCTTTCAAAGTGGCCTCATCTGGAGCAAAAACCCGCAACTTGCTACCCAATATGCCGAATTTTTCCCCCATTTTGTACTCGGGGAACGATACGCCAATCGGTACCTGCTTATGCTTATCTTGCATTTCAACCAAACCGAGATGTATTTGTTGGAAGGTTTTGGACCATAGGAAATGCCGGCCGATGTCGACATTTCGCATTAAAGTAATTTCCTGATAATACCTCATAGGCTACTCCTTTCCACTTTGTCCAAAAACTCCACCGCGCACCAATACAGCCATGACGTAATGTTCCTCATTCTTATCGGTGAGCGTTTCCCCCAAAGCAAAGCGGTCAAATAGCGTGTAGAAATCAGCCTTGTCCTTTGGTGTACGGAATGCTTTACCCAAATTGGTAACAGCGCCGTAAGGTTCGATCGCGATTGGCCCAATACCGATTTCCAAATTGTCATAGCCGGGGTACCAGGTATCGATTGTGCGCAAAGCATTACCTATTTTCTGAGAGTGCATTGCCGCCACACCATCAACCTCATAAAGGATTTTGCTTTTATTGCCTTTGCCTTTATCCAGAACCAGCTCTTCGCTGGGATATACTTCTTGCGCTTTGCCGACCAGACTATAAGCATCTACCCGTATCAACAAATATGGCAATCGACCGCATAATGCTTCAGCAATTTTGCCAGTCAATACTTGCAAATCAGAATTATTCGAATCAAAACGATTTAGCGCAAAATCTTTCGCGTTGAAGGTAAATGTTTGGCCGTCTCCCGTATCGACAATTATTTCGATCTTTTCCGCTCCTACCCGGTTGCGCCATAAATATCGCCCACTAGCGATATTAGTAGCATAGCGTCTAGCTAACTCTGTAAATCCTTCTCGTGCGATATAGGCTTGCGCAACTTTCGGATAGGATTCGTTGAATTTCGGGCCATTACAGGCGGAAGGTTTTTCTACTCCTCCCAAAACTTTTAGCGTGAAATGGAGTTTCAAGGTATCTTGGTTTTCATTCAAAGCACAGGCATCAACGGTTTGCAGATTAGGTTTTTCAACCTCGGCATTTAATTTTAGTGGATCACTTTGTTGTGCTGGCTTTAATCGATTAGAAATCGTCCCGCGTACGGACTTTTCATTCAACTTCAATGCAATCGCTTTATCTTTCTGATGACGTTCATTCCATGTCGTGCCATACAAATAGCCGTCCGAAGGTACCAGTTTCTTTTTAAAGGCCAATACGGTTGCGTCATTTTTAACAGCCATGATTAATCTCCATAAGTTGATGATAAGGTTTGACAAAGATATAAATTTTTTTCGGGTATCACACGGTAATTCCAAAGCATGTCATCCAGTCTAGTAATGCGATAAGGCATTTTGAATTCTCCCAATGTAATTACGCTTTCAGCAAAACGGTGGGGCGTATCGTAATCGCGTTGATTCTTGGCCGTACCAAGCTCGGAAATACCTTGAAAACCGACAGCAATCGGCACCAACCAACCCGGCATTTTGCGTTGGCTACTCCAAGTAACTTTGCCATTCTCATCCTGAGTACTGCGGTGCATGATTTTTAAATGATCAAGTAATGCATCCAAGGCATCTTTGTTTTCTTCCTGCATGGTTTTCCGCATCAAATCGCGACGTTCTACCAGTACATGCCCCAACATCAAGCGATTAAGCGCTTTTCTGGTTTCGTACTCATCATCTTCATCAATTGGCAGAATTTCGACCGGCTTGACGGCCAATACATCGCCGCTAGCCCACTTCATGCGGTGCAGTTGGAAATCAATCAAACTCTTAAAATGATCGTGATCATCACTATCCAATCCGCGAAGCTCGACTAACAAGGAGACCTCTAAATGACAGCGCGCTTCTTCGACAAAAGCCGGGCGACTACCATCTTTATCTAATGGATTAGCCGTACCGACGATCGAATGCACAAAATCTCCAGCGCCCTTATAAGTTTGCAAATCAAACCGATGACAACTTACGGCTACACCGGTCAATTCAATTTCACTCAAACCCTGATTTCGCAGATACCGTTGCAAGGCATGAATTGCGCCCAGCCAAGCCGTCATTGCCGGAAAGCCAATGGTATAGGGACTGCTTAAGGCATTGGCGTTGTGAATTTTAAGGTGTGGTATTAAGAAAAAACGTCTTATGTTCATTTGAAAAACTCCTTGTCACTGTGCAGTGATTCCTCTACTATTTTTTTCACTTCACGTAATTCGTCATCGCTTAATTTGATAAAAGTATCCTTGTGTAAATACTCATAACTATCCAAGAGCCATCTTGCAAAAGCCGTTGTAACTTCTTTTAGCCAATTATCTTGGTTCTGCCGCAATTCCAGTTTGGCATCGTCTAACCATATTCGCTGAGCAAGTGGTAAATTCTGATAATGCTCAGTTTCCGACCAACCTGATCCGATTGCTCGGATCTGGAAAGCCTGTTCCATAACTTGATCAATCAAAAATTTAAGGGTGTTGTGGATACCGTCTCGAATCGGTTTGTTATTTATGCCACTATTGATAAGGCGATCCAGAATCTGGAAACTCTCCTGGAATTGCCTCAATCGCAAACTATTTCTAAAAAAACTGTTTGTGGGAAGTCGAATCTGGCGTTGCTGCAAAGTAGGCGGAATGCTTGGTAGTAAATAGGCCAACCCAGCATTTTTATTATTAAGAACACTGATATTTTGTGGTTTGGTACCGCCATATCCGGTAACCGTTAACCCTAACAAATCTTCAAAACCGTGATCGTGATATTCATTCTTTTTGCGAAATTCTCTGGCTTGTTGGGTTATTTCGGAAAAACGCATAGCATCAATCTGCGTTTTTAATTTCGTTAATAAACCGGATGGTGTCAGTATAGAAAGCAAGTGATATCTTTCTTCAACTGAAAAATACACTTGCTTGACCAATTGATCAGTTTTGTTCTCATTGTCGATTTGCTTAACTGCAAGAAAACCCTCCTTTAAATTTTCATAACTCGCAGTTGATACAGACAATAAAGATTGAATCTCAGCGCTATCGCGTTCAAGATGTTGTAAAACAGTTTGTCCATCTCCCATAGGTAAAGTGAGAAATTTGTACACATCCATTGCCGCAGCATTGCCAAACACATCAAGCTCATATTCGACATTGCCACTGCGTAAATAACCATCCTGTTCTGGTTTGCCTGTCGCAATGATTGAAGTGGTTTTTGCACTTGGGTGACTAAATTTTCCCGGGTGACTGACTATCGATAACCAAGCGGCACGTTTAGCGGCGTCCGGCAACCAAATAGCAGGAGAAAACTTTTCATTCGCTTCCACAACAAGACATCCTTGTTCTTCGTCACTCATGGATGTTTTTATTCGAGTTTTCAACCAATTTGTCTTTCGCTCTTCAAAAAATAATTTAATGTCTTGACTCATAAAAAGATTCCTCTGTGGTTGCGTTGTACTTCTTACAGCTGAAACAAACCCAGTTGATCCGAATAAAACCACCCCCGATCATTGTTATTTCGTTCAGGGAAAGTGATTTCTCCGAAGTGCTCCGATTTCTTTGTAATTAATTGCTCAATGTCGTTCTCAAATTGATTTTCAGTACCAATCTGCTTAATTAATGCTTGCCGGTAATCTCTTTCGAGCCACAATCTGGAACGCATCTTTTCCGTCATGGCATCGGCTCTGTCAATATTGTTTCTTGATTGACGGGAAATAAATTCGCCACGTTCGTCTTTTTCACAGAATACCGCTTTACCGTCTCGCCAAACCAAATGCAAGTTTATATCCGGCTCGCTTTCGCGGAATCGATTCAGTTGTTGCGGCAAGGCGGTCAGCCACCAACACTCACCAAGCCATGCTTGCAAGCATTGCGGGCCTTTTTGGTTATATTGCGTTAAAACCAGATGTATTGCCTGGTGTTCCAGATCGGCCAAGTGCTGTTTGGGTTGCATAGTTTCCGGTTGCTGGATGCGAGGAACGGCATTGACGACATGATTTAAAGCGGTTTCATTGACTAATTGACAAAGATCGTGCGTGTCCAACCGTAACGTTTTCGCCGTTTCGTAGCCGGGACGGCAATAGGCCGGTCTGTCATCATGGCGCAATGCGCTCAAGTTGTATTGCATCACAGCGATGTTGGCTTGCTCGACGCCGCCTTGCCGGTGCCGTCGTACACGTCCGGCTAATTGAATGATAGAGCGGAAAGAAGATGGTTCGATGATTGCCCAATCGAAATCGTGATCCCGTCCAACTTCTTCGACCGGTGTAGCTACCAAGATAAACATGACATTCTCAGCATGTGTATTATCCAGGTGATATCGGATATGCGGATCTTTTAATCCTTCCGGTACTTCACCAGGTTTTTCCTTGTGCTTTAATACCTTATCTAAATGGTTTTCCTGCTCATGGCGCAAAAGTAAAACCTGCCGGCTGTGATACACCATAATCCTGGGGGCGCTGTTTTCTTCCCAATCGGCTTGCAGTAAATATTGGGTTAGCGCTACGCAAGGTGAAATATTCGCTGTGCGGATAACACCAAAAGACACTTTCTTGCCAGTTTTTTGATCAATCGTATGATGACTGTCATGCAGTTGATAAATAATCTGGTGGATTTTTTCAAAATAGCGCTGTTGTCGGGACAATTCATCATTTTTTTCCACGAGCAAATCACTACAACGTACGATGAAAGCCTTACGCTTAACTACCTGTTGTTGCAAGTTGACGACTCGTTTATCGATAAACTGTTGATGCAGACTTTTGAATCGATGACACCGATTCTCTGCATCACTCTGATCGACACATTCCACACGAGTAGCAAATTCATCAATCCATGCACAAGCAATGACGGGATTTGCTTGGTTAAAATGGCAATGCAATTGCCAACCGGCTTGATAAGCATTAAAAAACCCCTCGGCCAATGCCGGTGGGATAGTGGCTGAGGAAATCATTACTTTCCGTCCAAGCATACCAGCCAAATGAATCAACCGACCGATGGCAACCAAATCGGCACCATCGAAATCATCAACTTCATCAATAACTAAATCAGACGATAATAAACGCAGGCAAGGCAAAATATATTTGCCCCCACGCAAAGTTTCGGTGGCGGCGATGATATGATCAATGGTGCAAACCAATACTGGTTTATATAAAAAGGCTTTGTGTTTTTCAGCAAGCCTTGGTTGATTTTGAGGAAACAATACGTCGAGAAATTCCGCGACAGGCGCATCGCCACAATTTAAATCTTCTTCTAATAATTGTTCGAGCGATTCTGCGCCTAACTCTCCCCAAACCGTTTCTTGCTCATGTTCTTTTTGTGCTTGTTCGTACAATTCTTTAATCACTGTTGAGCCAATAAGAACTGCTAGCTCGTCATTTTTTAAACCAATTCGATCTCGATATTCATATCCGGTTTGCAGCGTTAATGTACGTAAGCCCAAAGCTAGAATATATCGTAAGCTATTACCATCAAGAGATAAAATACGCATGATCTTGGCATTAGCAATGGTTTTTCCGCAACCCGTACTGGCCATATTTACAATAAACCAACCATAGTCTTGCTCTCGCAAAGCTTCGTGTTGTACTTTGAATTTCTTGATGTTTTCAACCGCTTTATCCTGCCACTCAAACCCAGCAGGGCTTTTTTGTTTTAATGCCTTAATGTCGTAAGCTGATTCCATTTCCGATGAAAAACGCGCTAGGGTCTGGCTGATTCTCAACGCGTGTTCACAAACACTTACCAAATGTTCGTCGAGTTTTTGTTTGTAATTGCGATTGCTATCAGTATTGGCAAACAGCGTCACTGGACTTTTCCAGGTATTGCTAGCAGCGCAAGACGAGTAATAATGATCCCCAAGCATCAAGCACAAGCGCGCATGATGCAATAGCAGCCGGTAGCCGCCATTATCGAGTAATTGTTGAATTTGTGGCTGAGCTTGCAATAAGCGGATTGACCATTTTTTCAATTGCTTAAGCCATTGCGAAGATTGAGAAAGCAATCCATCGGGAAATTCAAAACAATCAGCTACACGTTTTCGATAATCCACTTCATCGAATTTGTTCTGATAGCCCCATACCGCCGAGATACTTTTCATCAAAGTACTTAACTCTTTTCTTTCTTCCCCTTGGCGCAAGCTACGTTCCGTTTTGTCCAGAAGTTGCGGCAAACGATGATGCGAAACTACCAGCCAGGCAACCAGCTGTGCTAGTGGCGGCAACTCACCCAAGGGTTTAGTGACATTCTGTATAACAATGGTTTTTAGTGCTTTCTCATTCAGCTCACCCGACTGCAATCGCGTTAGCCAAGCCTCATCGCCATCACCCGCATGCTAAACCAAAGCATTTAATAGTAAACATGAAATCCATTCGTGACGTAAGGGATCGCCTTTTGCAGTACAGGATTTAAGTTTAGTTTGAAACAATGCTGTTGCCTTGCCCCAGTCATGCAACAAAGCCGCGATAGCTACCAATGCTTTAATGGCGGGTAAATATGTCCAGCCATTTTCCCATTGATTGTTGAGTAAATTTTTCTGTGTAGAATTAACTGGCACAATCCCTTCTGCATTAAACCGCTTACGATTCCCCACGATCCAAACCAACTCACTACGGCTTCTGGAGCGTATCCAATGACAAGCAACCGCAGTATTTTTGGTGGCAGTTTTGCGCAGCAGTGTCTTAACAGCAATCAATCCTTCTTCCGTAATCACCGTTTGCCAGGTATTGCTGCCGATGCGATTGGCGAAGGCATCCAATACCCGCCGGGTGCGGCTCAGTGCTTTTTTCTCGCATTCGGAAACAAAAGTGACCATCATAGTTCGCCACCTTGCAAACTGGCTTGTTTGACCGTCTCAAACATATAATCCAGCGCTTTGTGCTCGGTAAATTTTTGCAGGATTTGCTGGCGAAATTCTTGTTCACTCATTTTTTCCTTAGCGCAAATGAATGCCCACGGTAATACGATGGCGTCTTTGACGAGATCAGCGACATCGAACACTAATGCGCCGCGGCGGGTTTTTCCGTGCATCACGGCAAAACCATGCGGTATTCCGAGGACCCAAAGCGTGCTGGCTGCCAGGCCATAAGCTAAATAATTGCCATGATTTAGAAAAGCGTTTGCGTTGTCGGTACTCTCGTAATTACGCACGAAGTCTTTTTGCTGAGTTCGACTAACGGCGACTCGGTAAAGATTTTTGGTGAGTTGCGCTTCGATCAGTAGTAATTCGGTTACATTGACTGCTTGTTCTACTTTGTTTGAGAAGTCTGAGAATGCTTGCGTGACGTCTTGGTCATCCCAAAAGAAGCCCTCATTTTTCAGATCTTTATCTTTATTCCATACGGTTCTTAGAAAATCGATGCGGAGAAGCTGAAAATGCTTGGCGACTTTCAGGCGTTTCCCTTCCTCGAACCAGAAAGATAGCCACCCCTGAACGTATTCGGTAGGCCTGTATTCACTTTGGGGCGTAAGCCATTCAATTTCAGTTCCCATGAGCAGTGGTGTGCCGCCACCACCGCTGAAGCCAATCAAAACGCCTGCCGATGCCAGCATGCGAACGGCTGCTTGTGTAATTGAGGTTCCGGTTCCTAATAAAATGACCGTGGTATTGGCAATGGGAATATTCCAGTAAAGCTGCTCGTCTTTGGCTTCTGTCAAATAGAGAACGCGCCCGTCTTTCTGCATGACCCGGCATTTCTCCAGATAATAGATATTGGCACGCTTGGAATGCAGAATTGCTTTTAAGTCGGTTAATTGTTCCATGCCGCTGCTATCCTTTTATTTCAAGCTCAAAAGAAGAAACAAAGTATCAGATTCACAGCAATATGAATCACAGAGAAGTGTGTTTTATACTCGTCATATCAAGTCCGCTTCTGTCTGTTCCTAAGGATTATCACTTTTTTCAACTTTAGAATCAAAGTTGAAAATTTTCCAGCATGATCAATCAGTTGCAGCACGGAGCATTTTCCTTGCTTAGAGTTGTGGCAGAGTAAATGTACCAATCGATACTACAAGCGACTTTAAAAAAAATTGGGTTTAGACAGGACATTTTCAACGGACTGAAAGCTGATTATTTATAAATCCATTGAATGGATCCAGAAGTCATAAATTTCGTTGATACATAATTTCACTTTAGCGTATCATAAGGCCCTCATAAACATCTGGTGCCGGTCAAAAATTAAATCTCTGTTTCATACTGTTTGTCTTGTGCCCGGCTGCCATTCAGTAAAACTATGAAAAAGCTACAGGTGGTACCGTTTATATTGCTCATCGTATTGATCACGTTCTCGCATCCTGTTTTTAGCCAGCAAACCCGGAAGTTCCCTACCGATAGCCAATTGGGTAACCTGACTGCGGTTGCTTTTCCGGTTTTCACCATTAATGGTCAGAAAATGACTATGAGTGCCGGTGGACAGATCCGTGGGATCGATAATTTGATTATTCTACCGACCTCGGCAAACTATATCGGTCTGATTCGCTATCAATTGGATACAATGGGCAATCTCCATCGGGTTTGGATTCTGACGCCAGACGAGGTCAAAGAGGCGGAAAGCGAAGGGCAAGTGATACCACAGCTTAAAAAACTTTTTTTCTTTTTTTAACATAGCACTATTGTGAGCAATAAACTTTATATTAAAACCTTTGGTTGCCAAATGAACGAGTACGACTCGGAAAAAATGGCTGACGTCCTGCACGCCGCTTATGGCGTGGAATCAACCGACGATCCGGCGCTAGCCGATATCATTCTGTTTAATACCTGCTCGGTGCGCGAAAAAGCGCAGGAAAAGGTATTCCATGATCTGGGGCGGGTGCGTCATTTGAAAGAGAACAATCCCAATTTGTTGATCGGCGTCGGTGGTTGCGTTGCCAGTCAAGAAGGTAAAGCGATTGTCAGTCGAGCGCCATTCGTTGATGTGGTTTTTGGGCCTCAAACGTTACATCGCTTGCCGCAGCTCATTGAAAATCGTAAAGCGACAGGCCGCCCGCAAGTAGATATTTCTTTTCCGGAGATTGAAAAATTTGATCACTTGCCACCCGCTCGTACTGAAGGCGTCACCGCGTTTGTATCAATCATGGAAGGGTGCAGCAAGTATTGCAGTTTTTGTGTCGTGCCTTATACCCGCGGAGAGGAAGTATCGCGTCCGCTGATTGATGTGCTAACGGAAATCGCCGTGCTGGCTGATCAAGGTATCAAAGAAATTACTTTGCTGGGACAGAATGTGAATGCCTATCTGGGTGTCATGGACGACGGTGAGATTGCTGATTTTGCATTGTTGTTAGAATACTTGCATGAAATTCCTGGCATCGAACGCATCCGTTACACCACATCGCATCCCAAAGAATTTACTACACGATTGATTGAGGCTTACCGTAATTTACCGAAATTGGTCAATCATCTGCATCTGCCGGTGCAGTCGGGTTCTGACCGAATACTCGCAGCGATGAAACGCGGTTACAGCATATTAGAATATAAATCGATCATTCGTAAATTACGCGCTATTCGTCCAGATATTTCGTTATCGTCCGATTTTATCGTGGGATTCCCTGGAGAAACTGAAGCCGATTTCGCCGCAACCATGCAGTTGATTGAAGAATTGAATTTTGATGAATCGTATAGCTTTGTTTATAGCCCGCGCCCTGGTACGCCAGCGGCTGATTTGTCCGATGAAACTCCACAGGAAGTTAAACTGGAAAGATTGCACCGATTGCAAGCGCAAATTAACATACAAGCCCGTAAAATCAGCCAAAACATGGTGGGATCCACACAGCGCATATTACTCGAAGGGACCTCTAAGAAAAATGCTGAGGAATTTTCAGGCCGCACCGACAATAACCGCGTTGTCAATTTGATGAGCAGCCCTGACCATGTCGGTCGCTTCATTAATGTTCGTATCACGGAAGCACGCTCACACACTCTGCGCGGTGAAATGCTGCCAAATTGAGCTGGTTTCTTAATCCATTTTTTTGCTTGCAAAGTCTTTCAACCGCTGCGACAATGACACTATCGCAACAGCTTCATTAACCATTGAAACCAGCATCTCTCGAAATTTCCTTTACACCCGCCGACAATCAACGATTGGCCAACTTGTGCGGCTCTTTGGACGAAAATCTCAAGCAGGTTGAAAACGCATTCGATGTGGAAATTTCTCGTCGAGGCGAGCATTTCAGTTTGTCTGGCCGGTCTGATCAAACCAAGCTGGCCGCAAAAGTTTTACGAGATTTTTACGATCAGTCGAAGCACCATCTGAGTTTGGAACAAATTCAATTGGGTTTGGTTGAGGCGCTCAATTTAAGGAAACCATCGCACGCCTCAGACAGTGAGGCACCGACTCTTCCAATCACTTCGGCGATATCATCGACATTGATGACTCGACGCAGCAATTTGCATGGACGCACGCCGCGACAAGTGCAATATTTACAGCAAATTCAAGATCACGATATTACTTTTGCCATCGGCCCAGCAGGTACCGGAAAAACTTATCTCGCAGTTGCCAGCGCCGTGGATGCTTTAGAACGCGGCTTGGTTTCGCGTTTGATTTTGGTGCGCCCGGCCGTCGAAGCCGGTGAACGGTTAGGTTTCTTGCCGGGAGATATGACGCAGAAAGTCGATCCGTATTTACGTCCACTCTATGATGCGCTGTATGATTTGATGGGCTTCGATAAAACTGGCAAACAATTCGAGCGCAGCACTATCGAAATTGCACCCTTAGCATTCATGCGCGGGCGCACATTGAATCAGTCGTTTATTATTTTGGACGAAGCACAAAATACCACTCCGGAACAGATGAAAATGTTTCTGACTCGCATTGGCATGGGTTCCAAGGCCGTCATTACCGGTGATATTACGCAAATCGATTTGCCAAAACATCAAAAAAGTGGCCTAGTTGATGTTCAAGACGTATTGAATAATATTCGTGGCATTGCTTTTACCCGTTTCAAATCGGACGATGTCGTTAGACACCCTTTAGTACAACGCATCATCAACGCTTATGAACAGCATGATCAAAACAATGCACGGTCTTGATTTATTGACCATGAATGCCAGCTTTAAACTCGCGGTGCAATATGCTGTTAACGATTCGAAGAATTGTCCAACGCGATCGCAATTCCGGCGTTGGGTTAAAGCTGCACTTTCACAGTCAGCTGAAATCGTCATTCGTATCGTCGATGAAATGGAAGGACAACAATTAAATCGCCAATTTCGCGGTAAAGATTACGCAACCAATGTACTAACTTTCGCCGATCACGATATTCAACCATTGCTGGGCGATATCGTATTATGTGCGCCGGTCATTCAGCAAGAAGCGCAACAACAGCACAAACAACTACAAGCACATTATGCGCACATGACGATACACGGCATATTACATTTGCAAGGCTACGACCATCTCGATGACTCGGAAGCAGCCGAAATGGAACAACTGGAAGTACAAATTTTGTCTCAATTTGGTTTACCAAACCCTTATGTAACACATGAAATGAATACTTTTTATTTAGTTGAGTAGAATGAACAAGTTGAATCTGTTTTATTTTGATTTTTTACGAGTACCGATAATAAATGGATGATCCTTCACCTAAGAGCGGCTGGCTGGAACGACTTAGCACTTTGCTGATTCGTGAGCCGGAAGACCGCGAACAATTGATAAATTTATTGCACTCCGCTTTTCAGCGGAATCTGCTCGACTCAGACGCGCTCAGCATGATCGAGGGAGTGATGCAAGTCTCAGAAATGCAGGCACGCGACATCATGGTGCCTCGCTCACAAATGGATCTGATTGATATCAGCAAGAAACCTGAAGAATTCATTCCATTTGTTATTGAAGCCGCGCATTCACGTTTTCCCGCGATAGAAGGTAACGAAGATGAGATTATCGGCATTCTGTTGGCAAAAGACTTGTTGCGTTATTATGCCGATCCGGATGAATTCGATCTACGTGGCATGTTGCGTCCGGCGGTTTTTATTCCTGAATCGAAACGGTTGAATGTGTTGTTGAAGGATTTTCGCAGCAACCGTAATCACATGGCCATCGTGGTGAATGAATACGGTGGTGTGGCCGGTTTGCTGACGATCGAAGATGTTCTAGAACAGATTGTCGGTGATATTGAAGACGAATATGATTTCGATGAGGAAGAGGATAACATCGTCATCGAAGCAGAGGGAATCTATCGCATCAAAGCCGTGACCGAAATTGATTCAATCAATGAAACATTGAATACGCATTATGACGATACTGACTACGATACGATCGGCGGGTTAGTATTGAATAAATTCGGGCGCTTGCCCAATCGCGGTGAATCAGTCGTCATCAATCAGTATCGATTTACCGTACAACGCGCAGACAGCCGACGCATTTATTTACTCAAGGCTGAAAAAATTACGGTACCGTCCGAAACCGCGCGTGACACTGTTCCCGGATAATTTTCTTTATCAGTAACGATTCACATTGTCATTTTTGACTTTATGACTAAGATTGTTACTCGAACCTATGATGCGCAATGTTACAAAAGGCTCAATGATTGCGGACTATCACCTGTTCTGTCCCGTATCTATGCGGCACGAGGTATTGATAGCATTTCGCAACTTGAAACCGAACTGTCACAACTGATTCCATTCAAGCAACTCAAAAACATTTCTATCACTGCAGCATTACTTGCGGATGCAATTCGCGAAAAAAAACGTTTACTTGTCGTTGCCGATTATGATTCGGACGGCGCTACCGCTTGCGCAGTGGCGATTCGTATTTTGCGAAAGTTTGGCGCAACCGTTGATTACCTAGTGCCGAATCGTTTTGAATTTGGCTATGGTTTGACGCCAGAAATCGTTCGGTTGGCACATTCACTTAAAAAGCCGCATATCCTGATCACTGTCGATAATGGCATAGCCAGTGTCGAGGGTGTGAATGAAGCAAATGCATTAGGCATGCAAGTGTTCATCACAGATCATCATCTTCCTGGCGATACTTTACCGAATGCCGCGGCAATTCTTAACCCCAATCAGCCCGGCTGTGCTTTTCCGAGTAAAAGTATTGCTGGGGTTGGCGTAGTTTTTTATTTGATGCTGGCGTTACGCGCTGAATTACGCAGTCGCGGTGCGTTTTCCAATGCTCTGCCGGAACCCAATTTAGCGAATTTCCTCGATTTGGTTGCACTAGGAACAGTAGCAGATGTGGTGAAATTGGATAGCAATAACCGTATTTTGGTTCAGCAAGGTTTGCAACGCATCCGAAAAGGTCAATGTTGTATTGGCATTCATGCTCTATTGCGGACCGCAAAGCGCGACTATCGGCAAATTTCTACTTACGAGCTGGGCTTTATTCTTGGACCACGTTTAAACGCAGCCGGGCGCTTGGATGATATGTCGTTAGGCATTGAATGCTTGATCACCGATAACGAAGCCTATGCCGCCCAAATTGCACAGCAATTGGACAGTTTAAACCGAGAACGACGCGAAATAGAATCCTCGATGCAAGAAAGCGCAGTACTCAAACTGGATCATTTACTGACGCAACGCCCAGCAGAAGCACACAATAACTACACCATCAGCTTATTCGATCAAGATTGGCATCAAGGCGTCATCGGAATTTTGGCCTCGCGAATCAAGGACAAACATCACTGCCCCGTCATTATTTTTGCACCCGGCAATGGTGATGAATTAAAAGGTTCTGGTCGTTCGATTCAAAGTTTTCACTTGCGCGATGCATTGGATCTCGTCACCAAAAAATATCCGGGACTTATTATTAAATTTGGCGGCCATGCTGCTGCAGCGGGATTGACCATTAAACGGCAAGCATTTGATCAGTTTTGTCAGGTTTTTGAGCACATTGCTCAAACATTGATGACGCCAAACGATTTGACACGTTTGATTGAAACGGATGGTGATCTAACGTTGTCTGAAATTAATTTGGAACTGGCTGAGTGTTTCAATCAGCAGGTATGGGGACAAGGCTTTCCACAGCCGACTTTTATGACACGATTTATGGTTGAAAGCCAGCGCATTGTAGGTGAAAAACATACAAAACTGCGTTTGAAGAAATCAACTGATACAACACTGAAGGATAATACGCAGATCGCTAATGATGTCTACGATGCCATGTTATTTTTTCATCATGACCCACTTCCCGAATTGATAGATGCGGTATATCGTTTACAAGTGAATGAATTTAATGGAAAAAGAATTGTACAATTATTGTTGGAACACTGGATTGCAGTCAATGAATAATGGCTATGTTTTTTAATATTGGTAAGCAACTAAGTCATTCGATCAATGTTCATAGCATATTAAATTACAGCAGAGTTAACAAAAAGAAGTCATTATGAAAAATATACTATTTGTAGTTATTGTTGTCGCAGGCTATTTCTGGGGTTCTATCAGCTATGCTGCTGATCCTTGCAGCGACGATCCGTCATGTATCAAAGCTGAAAATGCTCATTTTGACAGTCCCAATCATTATGTTTTTGTAGCCGCATATCCCGGTGACGAATTACTCATCTATCCGCTGATGAAAGATCATTGCTCCGAAGCAAGTAATTATTGCGCCATGATTATTGCCACACAAGGAAAATCAGGTTGTGAATCAACTTCTGATACCAGTTGCGGAAAATTGCGTGCCTTAGAACTCGAAAGTTCTTCGAAATATTTGAATGCCGATGTGTGGCACTATGACTTACCCGATAGTAGCGCTATGGTACCCAATACGCTGGAACAAACTCGGCTTACCTATCAACAAATTGCACAAAGCGTCGGATTAAATCATTTGTCCAATTATTTTGAGTATATTTTCAACAAACTACGATTATCAAATGGCAATCCACTTGTCGTGATGAGCTTACATCCTTATCGTGGTGCAATTAGTTACTCAGATGATCATGTCATGCGTGTTTTGGACGAATCGATAGAAAATGCTGTGGAAGCATTGCAGAAATCTGGGACAGCTATTTCTCATTTATATGTAGCTTCCAGAGTGATTAATCATCCCGATGCCATCAGTAAAGATAACAATCCATTTATGCGGTGCAGGAAGGGCAACGACCTACTCCGTGCAACACATACCGATTTTACTAATTTCGAGGTATTCAAGCATGGTTTTTACGATATTTATCCATCGCAGATTTTTCATACCGGCAATATCGAAAATGACCCAACTCGTTATGAATTTTGCTTGGATCGCGCTCAAAAATATTTTTCCACCAATCGAAGTGAAAAACTTTTTGGATTCGCCCTGATTGAGTCCAATCAACTTAGTGAAATTACAGGCTTCTCTAATGCCTTTGCTTTTTATCCAAAGGATTTAGCAGAAGTCACGGATTACTTAAACAAAAATACTGAAAAATTAATTCCTGTTATCGAGATTGGACGATTTTTGTTTAACCCGAGCACTGGTATTTTTGAAAATCTCGATATTGCGCCATTGATTCGTACGATTAAAAATGCCACTTATCAAGGGCCTATTCTTTTTCTTGTCGATGAGCCTTTGTGGCGTATCCGCTTAACCTGTTTTAAACAAAACTCAGTGGCTTGTAATGAAATCGACAATAACTATGCAAGCACTTTAGATCTGTTTAGAAAAATTGGCCGCGAACTGCGCAAAGCGCTGCCTGAAACAGGATTAATCCACATCGAAGCTTTTGCAGAACTGATACTGCAAAAAAGGAAAAATCCATCAGCCAATGTCATTATGCTCGATAATGCTGAATACCTGGGATACGATTGTTATGGATCGTTTGATAATTGCGGAATTGCAGATATTTCGTCAACTTTTCTTAATTCTGATACAGCAAGTCTTACTCATTTTAGTATTGTGAACAGTTTCAGCAATCCATATCCAGAGAATCTGACGCCGTACAAAATTACCGATCCAAACATTATCAAATTTCTTGTTGAACAATTACCCAATTTTTCATTCTCCAAGCTTTTTAAAGGCGTTGATTCTTTCTTAGATATGGACAAGAAATTACTCTTCTTCGTATGTGATAGTTCCAACGCCGAGTGCATTTCAACCAATAATAACAGTATCGTTTCCGGATCTATGTCACAAAACATTTATATCGATTGGGTGAGAAATGCTCTTTTATATATGGAAGCATCCAATCCTATTGGACGAAAAATTTTGCTCATTCCAGGCGCTTTTCAGAATTTTCATATGTTTCCTACTGAAAATCTAGTCATTGACCAAATAAATGCTTTCACACAAGTTCTGGATTCGTCACCTCTATACGGAGGTATGGGTGCGTTTATTTGGGGAGACATGCAAGAAGGTTCTTTGCCATTTATTGGGGCGCGTTCTCTCCAAAAAGTAAGACTTACTTTAGCGGATATTTTCCTTGAACGTATGAATTCAAAAAGAGCTCCCAATAGAGTACTAAATTTGAAACCGGCTATGAGTTTAGTGGGGGCAGTCGGATTGCGCGGATCTTTTGAACAAATCGCGATGCTTGGTGAAACTACGGGGGATATTTATTTTCAAAGCGCCGGAATGGATGTTTGCACGTTAAATGTGGAAAATAATTTGCAACAAACACTTAAGATAGATGAGCTTAATTATGTTTCGATTCCGAATTTGACTCCTCCCGTTCGGGCAGAAGCTATCTGTTTTAAGGATCAACAAAAATTTGACCGAAAAATTCTTTTTGTAAATTAAGTGCCTAGATTATGATGTGATAAACAATTTTGTTCAAGCATCATTCTTACGAGAAAAATGCGATGAGAAAATATCAAATAAAAGCTCCTGATGTATTGTTGCTATCGAAGTTTGATCCTGATGATACGGGTGAGTTTAAAAAAACAGCCAAGGATAAAGATAAAGCTAAAACGCTAGCGAAAGAATACATTGAAAAAATGGATCAACTTCAAGAACGGTTGTATGCCGACGGTAGCCGTTCACTGCTCATTGTCTTACAGGGAATGGATACCAGCGGCAAAGATAGCACGATCAAGAACGTTATGTCAGGCATCAATCCGCAAGGATGCCAGGTCGTAACATTCAAGACGCCATCAGATCAAGAACTAAAACACGATTTTTTATGGCGCGTGCATTACAAAGCCCCGGCAAAAGGACAAATAGGTATCTTCAACCGTTCCCACTATGAAGATGTACTGATTACCCGTGTTCACAAGAAAATATCCGAAAAAGTAACTAAACAGCGTTTTGATCAAATCAACGAATTTGAAGAATTGTTATCTGAAAACGGAACAGCGATTGTAAAGTTTTTTTTATATATTTCTAAAGACGAGCAAAAAATAAGATTAGAAGAACGCATCAACGATCCGGAAAAACGTTGGAAATTTAATGCTGGAGATTTAGTGGAACGTAAATTCTGGCAGGAGTATATGAAAGCCTTCGAAGATATGATTACCGCCACCAGTACAGAACATTCGCCTTGGTTTATCATTCCTGCGAACCGAAAATGGTATCGTAACTTATTGATTGCGCAAATTGTAGTAAGCATCCTGGAAGATATGAAATTAAAAACACCACCAGGGCCTCCAGATATTGATTTTGCCACGTTAAAAATAGAGTAAGTGATCTCCTTATTCATTACCGTTTACTATCAGGAATAGTTATGGAAATTGAACTTAAATTAGGTTTGCACCCAGAACATATTGCACGCATTAAGAACGCGCCGCTATTTCGTAAAATCAAATCACAGCAGCATCGTTTGCAAAGCATTTATTTCGACAGCGACACTTTTCAACTGGAACATCGTGGCATCGCTTTACGTATTCGCCGCGTTGGCAAGCACTGGATTCAAACCGTGAAAGCAGAATCTCAATCTGGCGGATCATTAACCCATCGCCCAGAATGGGAAACAACCGTCAAAAAAGGCGGGCATCCGGATTTCTCGGTTTTACCAGCAGAAGCTGTCGATTTATTAAAAGATATCGATCTCAAACAGATTGCTCCCATTTTTGTTACCGAATTTAAACGCTCAACTTGGACACTGAAAGACGGAGACAATGAAGCAGAAATTGCATTGGACGTAGGAAAAATAACCGTCAGTCATTTGCAACGGGACATTTGCGAAGTGGAATTTGAACTCAAGTCAGGTAGCGCGGAATTTTTATTTGATTTGGCCGGACAATTATTGCAGCATGCCCCGTTATTCATAGAGTCTAGAAGTAAAGCAGAACGAGGTTATTTATTAGCAGGTGTCGGAAACTCGAAGCCTGTTAAAGCGATTCCGGTAAAATTTGATTCGAATAACAGTATTAGCGATGTGTATTGCCTCATTATCAGAAATGCATTGACACAATTACTTGGCAACATACCGGGTTATTTCGAACACATTGAAGACCCAGAATATTTACATCAAATCCGCGTCGCTTTACGCCGTATTCGAACGGGGGTTTCACTGATCCAGACGATTGGGCAGCCGATACCTTCGTGGAATAAAGCATTACGCAAGCTAATGCAAACACTCAATGAAGCAAGAGACTGGGACGTACTGGAACAAGAAGTTCTGCCCGATATTTTAGGAAAAATGGCGCCTTTATCAGAAGAGTCGATTGATCAAGCGACCTCAAAGAGCATCCAAACTGAGGCGATTACAGTCCGGAAGCTTACACAAAAAAAATTACACAAGACAGAATTTACTGAGCTCGTTTTAGCGATTGAACATCACTTATTAACTGTATCATCAAAAGTCCATGAACCTGCTTTAGAACAGAACGTTCGCCAATGGGGAGCAAAAATTCTGGAAGATCGCTGGCAATTATTACATCAATGCTGCCAAGGGTTAACGGCGCAGACTACTGCAGAACGACATCGTGCGCGTATCGCCGCAAAAAAAATGCGTTATGCAACAGATACTTTATTTTCTGCGTTTGATATTAGAAATGCCAAACGGTTTATTGAAATGCTCGCAAATTTACAAGATGAGTTGGGTTATACCAACGATAGGCGTGTGGCACAGCAACTTCTTCAACAACTTGCTAAAACAAATAAATCCATTGCCTTCGACTTGGGTAGAATCACTTACGCATTGCAAATCGAAACGCAGCAGCAAGAAAAAAAACCAAGCGAAGCCTGGCGAAGCTTGTCCCGTATGAAATTGTTTTGGCGATGATGCCCCTGTAATTGATAGCATTTGTCCGACACGATTTTTTCTAGCCTGACCTTTTGCTGACAATTTATCGCCACTGACCACAAGGGATAGGCTTAGGTCGCGCGGAACAAATTTATCGTATAAAAATAGTCAATTCCTTTGACATATGTCTATAATTGGCTTTTATATTTTCTTGTTAGCAGTGTAACTATGATCAATATTGATAAACTTATCATCGGTTTTGATTCCGCTCTGCGTACCTTGTTTGTACCCGCGCAGACAATTCGTTCCATTCCCGGCAAAGATAAGCCTGAAAGCGAGCTCACTGAAACTGAAAAAGAATTATCGGTTGCATTGATGCGAGTCAATCATGTAGGTGAAGTTTGTGCACAGGCACTGTACCAAGGTCAAGGGCTAACAGCGCAAAATGAAGATGTGCAGAAAACCTTAATGCAAGCTGCTCGAGAAGAAACTGAGCACTTAGCCTGGACAGAGCAACGCATCAGCGAGCTAGGCGGTCGTAAAAGCTTTTTGAATCCGTTGTGGTATGGCGGATCATTTGCCATTGGATTTGTCGCGGGATTGTTAGGTGACAAATGGAATTTGGGATTTTTGGCTGAAACAGAACGTCAAGTGGAGGAACATTTATCAAGTCATTTACATCGGTTACCGTTTAACGATCAGAAAAGCCGCGCGATTGTGACACAAATGAAAATTGATGAAGCCAGCCATGCGACAATGGCTCTTTCACATGGAGGGGCTGAATTGCCCGCACCGGTTAAGGTAGCCATGAAGCTAGGTTCTAAAATAATGACTAAAACCGCTTATTGGGTCTAAAAAGATTGCTATGTTTTTGCTCGACGCTTAATCAAAAAATATGAAAAACGTCAATCTAACGCATCATTTCCTGATGGCTATGCCAACCATGAAGGACTCGGTTTTTTCTAAAACATTGACGTATATTTGCGAACATAATGATCGCGGTGCATTCGGTCTTGTCATCAATCGTCCGACTGACTTGAATTTAATGGGACTTTTCAAACAACTGGGTATCCCCCAATTGGATGAATCAATCAATAAATTAACGCCAATACTGTTTGGCGGTCCTGTGCAAGTGGATTGTGGATTTGTTTTGCATAACCCGGTCGGAAAATGGCAATCAAGTTTAGCCGTGAACAAAGAAATCGCTTTAACCACATCGCTGGATATCATGAAGGCGATTGCAAATGATGAGGGCCCCGAAAATACTCTGATAGCATTGGGTTATGCTGGATGGTCTCCCGGGCAAATCGAACTTGAACTCAGTCAAAATACATGGTTGACGGTGCCTGCTTCGCACGAAGTTATATTTAACCTGGCATCCGAAGAAAAATTTACTGCGGCAATGCAATTGCTTGGAATCCACGATGCCAATTTATCTCATGAAATAGGGCATGCGTAATCTCAAGAATACAGTCAAATGATCGAAGGGTTTCTCTACAATGGCTTGTCTGATAAAGAGAGCTTGCAACAATTACCCACTGGTACTATTTTAGCGTTCGATTTTGGTAAAAAACGTATTGGAGTTGCGGTTGGCAATACGTTAACAGCCTTAGCAAGACCATTAGAGACGATTCATCATGAAGTGAATGCACAGCGCTTCTCCGCCATTGAAAAATTAATTCAAACATGGGAGCCAGTCCTATTAGTCGTCGGTCTGCCGACGCATATTGACGATACACCGCATGAAATGACACATCTGAGTCGTCGCTTCGCGCGGCGGCTGTTGGGACGCTTTAGCATTCCTATTGTCTTAAAAGATGAGCGGTATACCAGTCAAACAGCAGCGATCGAATTACGTGCAGCAGGTGTCATAGGTCAGAAACAAAAATCGGTTTTAGATCAAATAGCTGCGCAGCAAATATTACAATCCTTTTTTGATGAACAAAAATATGCAGCTACCGGATCCTGAAGAACTTTTTGAAGTTTTAGCGCAAAAAATAAATGCAGCAGCAATCCCAGATATCGCTTTGGTTGGAATTCATACGGGTGGTGTGTGGTTAGCACAGCGGTTACATCAAAAATTAGGAATCGAACATCCGCTAGGTATGTTAGATGTATCTTTCTATCGTGATGATTTTGATAAAAGAGGTTTGCGAGCACATGTAAAACCCTCTGCAATTCCGTTTGATGTTGAAAAGGTCAATATTCTTTTGGTCGATGATGTACTTTACACTGGGCGAACCATACGGGCGGCGATTAACGAGTTATTTGATTACGGTCGGCCAGGTTGTATTCATTTAGCCGCATTGATAGATCGAGGTGGCAGGCAGTTACCGATTGCGCCGCAATATGTCGGTACAGAACTCAAAATACCCGACGAAAAAATGCTGGAGTTACGACAAGATGCGGATGGAAAGCTCAGTTTAAAAATATACGATAAAAATTTCGATGAATAGCAAAAACCCGCAACTGAATGAAAATGGTGCGTTACAGCATTTGTTGACTACAGAAGGATTACCGATTTCTGTTTTGTTGCATATTTTAGATACGGCCGAGTCATTTGTTGGAGTAACTGAGCGGGATGTAAAGAAAATACCACTATTGCGCGGCAAATCGATTTTCAATCTGTTTTTTGAACCAAGCACTCGAACCCGCACAACATTTGAAATCGCAGCAAAACGCTTGTCAGCCGACGTCATCAATCTCAATATCGCGGCTTCATCCGAATCCAAGGGCGAAACGTTGCTGGATACCGTAAATAATTTATCTGCAATGAACGCGGATATGTTTGTAGTCCGTCATTCGCAAAGCGGCGCGGCCCATTTGATTGCTAAGCATGCTCGATCAGATATTCGTGTGATCAATGCAGGTGACGGCAGTCACGCGCATCCTACGCAAGCATTGTTAGATATGTTTACTATCCGGCGTTATAAACGAGATTTTCACAATCTTCGCGTAGCGATTATTGGAGATATTCTACATTCACGGGTAGCGCGTTCTGAGATCCATGCATTAACTACGCTGGGAGTGCCAGAAGTGCGCGTCATTGCACCTAAAACTCTTTTACCAAAAATGGTTGAGCGACTGGGTGTGCATGTTTATCACTCATTGGAGAAAGGGTTAAAGGATATCGATGTGTTGATGATGCTTAGATTACAAAACGAGCGCATGACAGGCGCTAATTTACCTAGCTTTGAAGAGTATTTCAAATATTATGGATTGACACCAGAAAAATTATCATTAGCTCGTAAAGATGCCATCGTCATGCATCCCGGCCCAATGAATCGAGGCGTAGAAATAGATTCCGCGGTTGCCGATGGAAAGCAGTCGGTGATCTTACCGCAAGTGACTTTTGGCATAGCTGTTCGTATGGCGGTAATGTCAATTCTGGCAGGAAGCCAAACATGAAAGGTTTGGCATGAGAATTCATATTAAAAATGGACGAGTCGTAGATCCCAAGCAAGGAATTGATGTTGTTCAAGATGTATTTATTGCCAAAGGAAAAATAGTTGCAATCGGTACGGCCCCTAGTGAATTTCAAGCCAATCGCGTTATTGACGCACAATCATTGGTAGTGTGTCCCGGATTAGTTGACTTATCAGTGAGATTACGCGAACCAGGGCTTGAATATAAAGCGACCCTGGAATCTGAAATGGCTGCTGCCGTTGCAGGAGGCGTTACAAGTTTCGCGTGTCCACCCGATACCGATCCACCGTTGGATGAGCCAGGTTTGGTAGAGATGCTTAAACATCGCGCACGCAATCTTAATCAAGCGCATGTATACCCGGTAGGTGCGTTGACACAGGGACTTAAGGGAGAGCGGTTGACTGAAATGGCCGAACTGTCTGACGCTGGATGCGTAGTTTTTGGTCAACCGGATGGTTTGCTATCAAATTTACGCGTGTTGATGCAGGCGATGCACTATGCATCCACTTTTGGTTTTTCAGTGTGGCTGCGCCCGCAAGAAATCAGTTTAACGCACCACGGTGTAGCACATGACGGAGAAGTGGCTACGCGCTTGGGCTTACCAACCATTCCAGTGTGTGCCGAGACTATCGCAATTTCAAATATCATCCTGTTAATGAAAGAAACCGGCGTCAAAGTACATTTGTGCCGAATTTCCAGCGCGGAAGGATTGGTATTGATACGCGAGGCCAAACAGCAAGGTTTACCTGTTACATGTGACGTCACAATTAATCATATGCATTTGTCGGACATGGACATTGGCTTTTTTGATTCCAATTGTCACTTAATGCCTCCATTGCGTGGATTTAGCGACCGTAATGCATTGCGCCAGGGGTTGTTAGATGGAACTATTGATGCAGTTTGCTCAGATCATGCACCCGTAGATGAAGACGCGAAATTATTACCGTTTGGCCAAGCAGAAATTGGCGCGACAGGCGTCGAGTTACTATTGTCACTGACGTTAAAGTGGGGTACAGAAATGCGTCTGCCGCTCTCGAAAACATTGCGTAAAATTACTTGCGATTCGGCACCAATACTGGGTATCGATGCAGGACATTTATCGGTCGGCAGCGCGGCTGATCTGTGTGTTTTCGATCCCGAGGAATATTGGCGAGTATCATCAAACTCGATTTTGAGCCAGGGAAAGAATACCCCTTTTCTAGGGATGGAACTGCCAGGAAAAACCAAATATACCCTGGTTAATGGCCAAGTTGTTTTTGAAAGCTAACTCCTTTTTATTTATTCATATATCAATACTATGTCAAATCCTTTGCTTGATTTTTCTGGATTACCTCATTTTGCCGAGATTCACGTTGAATACATTACTCCGGCAATGAATGCGTTATTAAAAGAAAACCGTGCGCTGCTTGAACAAATAAGAAACGATCCATCGACACCGACTTGGCAAAACTTCGTACAACCTGTGGTGGATGCAAATGAGCGCCTTTCTCGTGCCTGGGGGCAAGTTTCACATTTAAATGCAGTGATGAATAACCCGCAATTACGCGAAGCTTATAATGAAAATCTACCGTTGATAACCCAGTTCTATGCCGAGCTATCGCAAGATTTGAAATTGTTTGAGAAGTTTAAACAGTTACGCAATAGCGCTGAATTTGATTGCTTAACCGATGCACGAAAAAAAATTGTCGATGATGAATTACGCGATTTCCGGCTAGGTGGCGCAGAATTATCCGTCGAGAAAAAGAAACGTTTTCTTGAGATCCAAGAAGAGTTATCTAAATTATCTTCAAAATTTAATGATAACTTGCTTGATGCAACCAATGCCTACAATTTGTATATTGATGACAAGGAAGCTTTGAAAGGAATCCCTGACGATGTATTACAAATGGCGCAGGAGCAAGCGGTAACAGAAGGTAAAACAGGTTGGAAATTTACGCTGCACATGCCTTCATATCTTCCGCTGATGCAATACGCGGATAACCGCGAATTACGTGAAAAAATATATCGCGCTTATGTCACGCGGGCAAGTGAATTAGAAACTGAGCTAAAAACTGAGCGTGATAACATGCCGATCATTAACAACATCCTGAAGTTACGTCAGGAAGCGTCTATTCTGCTGGGTTATAGCAATTATGCTGAAGTTTCGCTAGCAACGAAAATGGCGACATCACCACAACAAGTTTTAGACTTTTTGAAGCAGTTAGCTGATAAAGCAAGACCGCATGCGGAGAAGGATTTGCGCGAATTGCGGGAATTTGCTGCAAAAAAACTCAATTTGTCTGACTTACAAGCTTGGGATTTAGCCTACGCAAGTGAAAAATTGCGTGAAGAACGTTATGCCTTTTCCGATCAGGAAGTAAAACAGTATTTTCCTGAAAATAAAGTACTGGAAGGTATGTTTCATTTGGTGGAAAGTCTTTACGGCATTCTTATCACAAAAGCTCCTACTGAAAGAAATATTCAAACCTGGCATGCGGACGTCAAGTTTTTTGATATCCATAATGCAAGTGGTCAACTGATCGGGCAATTTTATTTGGATTTATATGCCCGCCCTAGTAAACGTGGCGGTGCCTGGATGGACGATGCAATCACGCGTCGACGCATTGAAAATAAAGCCAATAACCAATCAGCCATACAAATTCCCGTAGCGTATTTGACATGCAATTTTTCCGCACCAGTGAAAGCAAACCATCATGCACGCCCAGCCTTATTCACGCATGCTGAAGTCATTGTGTTATTTCATGAGTTCGGACACGGCTTGCATCATTTATTGACACAAGTAGAAGATTTAAGCGTATCTGGAATCAACGGAGTCGAGTGGGATGCTGTCGAATTGCCGAGTCAATTTATGGAAAATTTTTGCTGGGAATGGAGCGTATTACAAGGAATGACGCAACATGTTGAGAGCGGTCAGTCTTTGCCACGTACACTGTTTGACAAGATGTTGAAAGCCAAAAATTTCCAAAGTGGCATGCAAATGTTGCGGCAAATTGAGTTTGCATTATTTGATATGCTCATTCATTGTGATTTCAAACCGGATGCCGGCAAAACAGTACTGCATTTATTGGATGAAGTTCGCAAGGAAATTGCTGTAATCATACCCCCCGACTTTAATCGCTTCCCCAATAGTTTTGCGCATATTTTTGCTGGCGGCTATGCAGCGGGTTATTACAGTTACAAATGGGCAGAAGTGCTCTCTGCCGATGCCTATAGCCTATTTGAAGAAACACAAATTGATGGCGCCGTTAATGCTGCAACGGGATCAAAATTTATTAAAGAAATTCTGGCCGTTGGGGGAAGTCGCCCGGCCATGGAATCTTTTGTCGCATTTCGTGGGCGTGAACCGGAATTACAAGCACTGTTACGTCATAATGGAATCGTCACAGCCTGATGAATATTAAGCTTAATGCTGTTAAGCTAAGGAATTTGTTGAACCTGATTTGCAAATATGGCAAGATCGCCTAGAAATTTAATTAACCTTAAGAAAACATGACTAATTACACACCATTAAAAATAGCTATTTTACTCGCAACCATTGTTTTTTTTACGGGTTGCGCTTCCACAAATAGGCAAACAGAAGTAAGCGATCCTTTAGAACCCATGAACCGTGCAATTTTCAAGTTCAATGAAAAATTTGATAAACACGTGTTTGAACCAGCCGCACGAGGCTATCGATGGATTGTTCCAGATCCCATTGAGATGTTGGCGGGAAATTTTTTCTCCAACTTGAATGATGTGGTTGTTTTAACGAACTCGATTCTACAATTAAATTACAAAAGCGCTGCTGCAACCGGCGCCAGAATATTTGTCAATACAACATTTGGCATGTTTGGCTTACTGGATATAGCAAGCGATATTACTGCAGCAAGCGATGTAAATCTCAATAAACGTAACGAAGATTTTGGCCAAACCTTGGGTCGATATGGTCTTGCACATGGTCCTTATATCGTATTACCTTTTTTAGGACCTAGTTCATTACGCGATGGTTTTGGGTTAGCGGTGGACAGTTTCTTCATGGACCCTGTAACACAAGGTGTGACAGGAATTTTCTTACGCAACGTTGACTATCTTAACGCCGCTTCATTACGCTTCCCCGTTGCTGCTGGTCGCGTGATTAATACTCGTGCGCAACTGTTGGATACGAAGAAAACCATTGATGAAGCTGCTTTAGATCCGTATGAATTTATGCGAGATGCCTATATTCAACGGAGACAAAGCTTGGTTAATAATGAAGATACGGTAGATGAAGTTCATTGGAACCGTTATCGCTAACTTGAGATATTCTTTAAATTTTAGATTTTCTATTTGTGAATAACTCAATTGTTATTGTAGGAAGCGGATTGGCCGGATACGCCGTAGCACGCGAATTGCGTAAATTAAACGCGACTATTCCGGTCACTTTGTTGTCGGCGGATCATGGTGGTTTTTATTCCAAACCTATGTTGTCAAACGCATTATCAACGGGCAAGCATCCTGCAACGTTACTCAACAGCAATGCAGATCAAATGCGTTTACAGCTTAAAATTGATATTCATTCCAATTGTTCGGTTACATCGATTGATTCTGCTCGAAACACCGTGCACTTGGCAAACGGTGAAAAAATTTCTTATGAGCAGTTGGTATTAGCCATCGGGGCGGAACAAATTCGTTTGCCGTTACAAGGCGATGCCGCCGAGAAAATTTATACCGTGAATAATCTGGATGATTATCAAGTTTTTCATTCCGCATTAACAGAAAAAAAACACATCAGTATTATCGGTGCAGGGCTGATCGGATGTGAATTCGCAAATGACTTGGCCACAGCCGGTTATCATGTGCATGTCGTTGATATCAGTTTAGAACCGTTGGGAAGATTACTGCCACCTGAGGCGGGTACTTTTTTTCGGCATCGATTGGAAGCGGCCGGCATAGTATTTCATTTAAACACATCCGTACAATCAGTCGATCAAGATGCTCAGAAAATGCGTGTGACGCTGAAGAATGGCGAAATCATTGAATCTGATCTTGTGTTGTCAGCCATTGGTTTGAAACCTAATACAGAACTTGCGCATGCGGCAGGTTTACCTGTAAATCGAGGCATTATCGTCAATCGATTATTGCAAACTAAAATAAGTAATATTTATGCACTAGGTGATTGCGCAGAGGTGGAAGGAAAAGTGTTGCCATTCGTCATGCCAATTACACATGCCGCAAAAGCTTTAGCGGCTACTCTAACGGGAAACCTGACTCCGGTCCGTTATCCGGCCATGCCGGTGATGGTAAAAACAGCATCCTGTGCAACTGTTGTGTCTCCGCCCGAATTTAATGTACCGGGTGAATGGCAGATCGAGGCAGATGAAAATGGTGTAAAAGCACTGTTTATCAACGAAACTGGAGAATTGACAGGGTTTGCGCTACTCGGAGCAGCTACTATCGAAAAAAATTCGCTCACGTCTCGTTTGCCGGCGATATTAATGTAAGTATTTATCAATAGTAGGAATTCTTGAGCTTCATTTCACCAATATTCCGTCAATTCGACTATGAAATTTTTCTTCGATCTTTTTCCTGTCATTTTATTTTTTGTAGCATTTAAACTTTACGATATTTTTGTTGCCACAGCAGTAGCGATTGCTGCTTCAATATTACAGATACTGTGGGTATGGTGGCGGCATCGTCAAATAGAGAAAATGATGTGGATCAATTTGATGATTATCATTGTTTTTGGTGGAGCCACATTGGTGTTACAAGATGAAACATTCATCAAATGGAAACCAACCGTATTGTATTGGTTATTTGCAACGGGGTTACTTGTTTCAAATGTAATCTTCAAAAAAAATCTGATACAAACGATGATGGAAAAACAAATGGCATTGCCAATTCCAGTTTGGAATCAATTAAATATCAGTTGGATTATCTTTTTTGTCGTCATGGGGTTAATCAATTTGTACGTGGCATTCAACTTTCCGATTGATACTTGGGTATCGTTCAAATTATTTGGCGCTACGGGGCTTATGCTGGTTTTTATTGTAGGACAAATATTGATGTTAAATAAATACCTTAAAGATGACTCGAATACTTCCTTGGTTAATGCACAGGATGTTGATGAAACAGGGAAAAACATCCTAAAAAAAAATGAGAAAGAATGATGTTATACGCAATTTGTGGTGAAGATGTTCCAAACAGTTTAGAAAAAAGAATGAGTGTTCGTTCAGAGCATCTGAAAAGACTTCAGCTCCTGCAGGAGGCAGGACGTTTGATTTTGGCAGGTCCACATCCAGCCATTGATAGTTTAGATCCAGGTCCAGCAGGATTTTCCGGTAGCCTGATCGTGGCAGAGTTTGATTCTCTTGATGCCGCAAAAACTTGGGCAGAAGCAGATCCGTATGTGAGTGCGGGTGTTTATGCAAAAGTGTCGGTAAAACCTTTCAAGAAAGTATTCCCAACATGATATTTATGGATAAAAACAAAATTCTTTAGGATCTTTTAGTCGAATCAAGCATCAAATCTATCGTATAAAGATTCACGTTCAATCAGTTAAAGCGTATACTTTTGCAGTTGAATATATTCGTGAACATAAATTTATTTCAATCTCTCAAAAAAGGAAATTCCATGCGTGTGAAGAAATTTTCGCAATTAATGTTGGGTAGTATTCTATGTTTTGCAACGCTATCAGTTCAAGCTGCCGCGGTAGCAAAAGTAAATGGCGTTGCGATTCCGCAATCACGTCTTGATTTAATGGTTAAAGCAGCCGTCGCACAAGGACAAACCGATGGACCTGAAATGCGTAAAGCACTGCGTGAGAATCTGATTGCTGAAGAAATCATTGCACAAGAAGCACTCAAAAAGAAATTAGATAAGGATCCGGAAGTTGTTGCACAAACAGAAATAGCGCGTCAAGCGGTGCTGGTTAGAGCGTATCAAGCAGACTATATTAAACACAATAAAGTAAGCGAAGAAACACTGCGCAAAGAATACGACATGCTTAAGGTGCAAATGGGCGACAAAGAATATAAAGCGCGCCATATTCTTGTAGACAACGAAAATACGGCTAAAGATATTATTGCCAATCTCAAAAAAGGCGGTAATTTTGCAAAAATTGCTGAGGAAAAATCTTTAGACGAAGGAAGCAAAGCCAATGGAGGCGAGCTCAATTGGAGTCCACCAGCAGCATATGTTAGACCATTTTCGGAAGCCCTGGTGAAATTGTCGAAAGGTGGTTTAACGGATCAACCTGTTCAGACTTCGTTTGGATGGCATGTCATTCAAATGATGGATACTCGTCCTATGACTGTCCCACCTTTTGAAGAAGTGAAACAAAATATTCAACAACGTGTGTTACAACGTGAGTTTGGCACAGTAGTACAAGATTTACGTAGCAAAGCTAAAGTTGAGTAATTTTCCAAGTTATTGAGTTAACCTCGAGTAGCAAGGACTAATTGAAGGGCTGATTATGCCGCAACGGTTCTTTCTACTCGTGGCGCTAACGCGCATAGCAATTCATAGCTGATCGTATTAGAGCGTTTAGCTATTTTATCGACAGGTATTCCATTTCCCCAAAGAACTACCGGACTATTAATCGATGCGTTGGGAATCTCCGTAAGATCCACTGTTAACATATCCATCGAAACTCTTCCCAGCAATCTACTCGGTTGATTATCCACTAATACAGGTGTTCCTGTTGGAGCATGACGAGGGTAACCGTCAGCATAACCACACGCAACAATACCGATGCGCATCGACCGAGACGCATGAAAAGATCCTCCATAGCCTACTTTATCTCCAGCTTTTAAAGCTTGAATCGCAATGATTTTACTCGATAATGTCATCACCGATTTGAGATTAAGATCGTCAGCCGTTTGGTCAGGAAACGGTGAAGCACCGTACAATAAAATCCCCGGACGAACCCAATTGCCATGGGTTTCAGGATACCGTACCAATGCCGCCGAATTTGCAAGTGACATGGGATAAGGATACTGTTGCGTACAAGATTGAAAACACTGTAATTGCTCAAGAACGCTTTCTTTCTGGCCGGAATCATCTGCGCATGCAAAATGCGTCATCAACGTCACATTACTCGCATAGTCATGCTCTTGTAATTTTTTAATGTTATATAAGAATTGTTCGGGCTTTAATCCCAAACGATTCATGCCGGTGTTTATTTTTAAAAACAAACCGAGATTACGGTGTTTTGAAGATAACAGCATACTGACCTGCTCGCTCTGATGAATGACGGCAGTAAGCTGATATTGGTGGAGCAAATGCAATTCGTTGATGGAGAAAAAGCCTTCTAACAATACGATAGGTTGTTTGAATCCGGCTTCTCGCAAAGAAATGGCTGCATCCAATTCTAACAAAGCAAATCCGTCGGCATCTTTTAATGCTGTTGCAGTTGCCAAAAGTCCATGGCCGTAAGCATCTGCTTTAATAACCGCCATGATACGAGAATTTGGAGCGTATTGACGGGCTACCAATAGGTTATGTGTCAGGGCAGATAAATTAATTGAGGCTTGAGTAGGGCGTGACATCGAATTTTATTACGAAAATAAATGAAAGTAAGTGTTATTATTCTCAATAAATAATAAACTAAATTGGTCTATCAAATGACGTTATTCACTAAATGCTGGTAAATGAATTTTCAATTACCAACAGGCGTATCAAATATCTGCAGCTAGATTTCACTGAATAGAAATAAGCAGTCACTATCAATACATTTTGAAAAATATGGGGAATTAATTTGGAACGTGGTTTTTACACAATTATGACGGCGCAGTTTTTTTCATCGTTGGCCGATAATGCGCTGTTAGTGATTGCAATTGCTTTGTTAATTGATTTGCATGCGCCGGCTCATTTAACCCCGATTTTAAAATTTGTTTTCGTTTTATTTTATGTGATTTTAGCTCCATTTGTAGGCGCATTTGCTGATTCCATGCCTAAAAGCAGGGTCATGTTTGTCAGTAACTCCATTAAAGTCATCGGCTGTGGGTTGTTATTTCTTGCATCACATCAATACTCGGCATTAGCAGCATATGCGGTTGTGGGCTTAGGGGCCGCAGCATATTCACCAGCAAAATATGGAATTCTGACCGAATTATTGCCCCCCGAAAAACTTGTCATCGCCAATGGCTGGATCGAAGGACTGACGGTAGCTTCAATCGTGCTAGGAACGGTATTAGGAGGTACTTTAATCACACCAAGCGTTGCGAATGCTTTGCTCAGTTTTGATTTGCCTCTGATTGATACAGGCATCGACAATTTTATTGAAAGTAGCATTTTGATAGTCGCAATCCTTTATGCCATTGCGGCTATTTTTAATTTATATATCCCCAATACCGGGGTGGATCATCGCCTCCCCAACAAAAATCCTTTGTTTCTCATTCATGAATTTGGTCATTGTTTAAAATTGTTATGGACTGATAAATTGGGTCAAATTTCTTTGGCGGTTACCACTTTATTTTGGGGTGCTGGCGCAACGCTGCAATTCATCGTATTGAAATGGGCTGAAGCTGCTTTAAATTATCCTTTAAATCAAGCCGCTCAGTTGCAAGGTGTAGTGGCGCTAGGAATAGCTGTGGGAGCGGTACTCGCTGCTCGATGGATTTCTTTGCGACAGTCGGTTAAGGTGATTCCATTAGGAATTGCCATGGGAATTGTAGTAATGGCCATGATCATGGTGACAAATCTGTGGATTGCAATCGTTTTGCTGATGATTATCGGTGCATTGGCTGGCTTTTTTGTTGTGCCGATGAATGCATTATTGCAACATCGTGGACATATCCTCATGGGAGCTGGGCATTCGATCGCGGTGCAAAACTTTAATGAAAACTTGAGTATTCTTACGATGCTGTCTGTTTATGCCCTATTGGTATGGTTTGAGGTGCATATTTATGTAGTCATCGTTGCTTTCGGATTGTTCGTGTCTATCACGATGGCGCTGATTCGTAAATGGCACTTGCTGAATCAAAGCAAACAAGATTCATTACATTTGATCGGGGAAAAGAAAGTCCATTGACTCAACGACCTTATTCCAACAGCAACAGCACAATTGTAAGGTTCCGAATTATAACTAAAGCGGATCATTGCTATTGCGCGTTGGCAAATGCATCAGATCTTTTGTTCAACATAAGGATTTACGAGAATTAGTCATAATTTTGTAACAATCTTGCAATATTATTGATATTGGGGAATGACTCGTTTAATTTTTTGTTTATTGGAGAAAGCATGTTTTCTATATTTAAACCTAAAGTACTAATACATGGCATCGTTGTCAGCACATTAGTTTCAATTACTTCGGTTAACGCAAGTCCTATCGTTAAAGTGGATGGATCCAGTACCGTGTTTCCGATCACTGAAGCAGTTGCAGAAGATTTTCAAACAGCTAAAAAAGGTGCTATCCGCGTTACTGTAGGCATATCAGGTACTGGGGGTGGATTCAAGAAATTCTGCCGCAACGAAATCGATGTCGTTAACGCTTCCCGTCCCATCACGGTTGCAGAAATGGAGGCTTGCAAAGAACAAGGCGTGCAATTTATCGAAATGCCAATCGCTTATGACGCATTAACCGTGGTGGTTAATCCCAAAAACACTTGGAGTAAAACCATTACTGTCGAGGAATTAAAGAAAATTTGGGAGCCTGCAGCACAAGGAACAATTACGCAATGGAATCAAATTAACCCTACTTGGCCAGAGAAAAAGATTAAATTGTATGGTGCCGGTGCAGATTCTGGTACTTTCGAATATTTCACCGAAGCTATTGTAGGGAAAGCGAAGTCGAGCCGTGGTGATTTTACTGCATCGGAAGATGACAACGTTTTAGTACAAGGTGTCGCGAGTGATATTTATGCACTTGGTTTTTTCGGCTTCGCTTATTACACAGAAAACAGTAAACGAGTCACCGCCGTTGCCGTCGATAGTGGTACAGGTGGTGTGCTACCTTCCGCTGCAACTGTCGAAAACAACAGTTATAAACCACTCTCTCGCCCTATCTTTATTTACATCAATGCAAAATCAGCAGACAAACCCGAAGTCGATGAGTTTGTTAAATTTTATATGAATAATGCTGAAAAACTCGTTACTGAAGTAAAATATTTTCCACTCTCGAAAGAAGTCTATCACTTGAACTTAGAACATATGCAAAAGAAAAAACTGGGCACAGTGTTCAAAGGTTCAGGTGTCAACATCAAATTGGAAGATATTCTTAAATTGGAATCCAGTTTGTAAATTCTCGCTTCTTATTACTGCAAGCCCAGCTTAAAAGCAGATCCAAGATAACTGATGGATCTGCTTTTATATTTGTAAGCCACTTTCTTTCTTAACACTGCTCAGGTAGAGTTTCCGGCATGGATTTCTTACCTGTTTTTTTAACGCTTAAAAATAAACCGTGCCTAGTGGTTGGAGGCGGCGAAGTTGCTACACGTAAAATTACAATGTTGCTTCGAGCGGGAGCTCGGGTTTATGTTGTAGCGCGACAGTTAAACTCAGCTCTGACGGATTTTTGCACACAACAACGGATCGAACATCTTGGCCAAGATTTCCAGCCAATCCATTTGGCAGACTTTGTATTAGTCATTGCGGCAACCGATGATGATTCGCTAAACCAGTTAGTATCCCAAGCGGCTCAAGAACGTAACATTCCTGTCAATGTCGTTGATAACCCTCAGTTATGCACTTTCATCATGCCATCGATCGTCGATCGATCTCCACTACTGATTGCGATCTCGAGCGGTGGACAAGCGCCCGTACTCGCACGGTTGCTACGAGCACAGTTAGAAACATGGATACCCTCAGCATACAGTCGACTCGCAAAGATGGCAGGAAAATTTCGAGATCCGGTCAAGCGACATTTTAAAAACACCGAGAAAAGACGATTTTTTTGGGAAAAAATATTGCAAGGCCCTTTTACAGAAATGATCTTGTCAGGCAAAGATCAAGTTGCGGAAGACTATTTATTGCAGTCGTTACAATCCGAAGTAGATGAACCTCCTAAAGGCGAAGTGTATTTGGTCGGCGCAGGCCCTGGCAATCCTGATTTATTGACTTTTAGAGCCATGAGATTGATGCAACAAGCTGATGTAGTGGTTTATGATCGTTTAGTCTCACCTGAAATTCTCGATCTAGTTCGCCGCGATGCTGTACGCATTTATGCGGGCAAAGAACAAAGCCATCATGTCATGAAACAAGAATCTATCAATCAATTGTTAGTACGCTTGGCACAAGAAGGAAAACGTGTGTTGCGATTAAAAGGGGGCGATCCTTTTATTTTTGGTCGTGGTGGTGAAGAAATTGAAACATTGGCGTCATATCGCATACCATTTCAAGTAGTCCCCGGTATTACAGCCGCATCAGGCGTTGCCGCATATGCAGGTATTCCACTGACCCACCGTGATTACGCGCAATCTTGTATTTTTGTGACGGGGCACTTGAAAGACGACAGCATTCATTTGGATTGGCCGGTACTTGCACGTCCCAATCAAACCATCGTGATATACATGGGGTTATTAGGCCTACCTATTCTCTGTCAACAACTGATGAATCATGGTTTAACTCCCGATACGCCCGCTGCAATCATTCAGCAAGGCACTACGCAAAATCAAAAGATTGTTACAGGTAAGCTGGATACATTGCCTGAACTAGCGGTGGCAAACAATCTCAAGGCGCCGACCTTAATAATCGTGGGCAACGTCGTGCGGCTACATGACAAATTAGCATGGTTTAATCCGGTTGAGAAAAATTCTCAAGCAACCATTCTTCCAGCGACCACAGAAGAAAAAAACAAATGCATTTGATTCCCCAGGATCTGACTAGACCGTGGTTATTCAGTGTTTTTCTGTTCTAACGCTTTAATTTTCTGAAGAATCTCGTCTCTTTCCATTTCCAGAGATTTATAACGCGAATATAGTTGATCTAAATCCTGATTGTATTTATTGAGACGTTCATCCTTATCTTTTCTTCGCTGAATCATGTCTTCATAATTGGGTACTGGCACGCTTTTAGCAGTAGAATTGAAAGGCATGGGATCAACAGGTGTTGCCAGTTCGTTGCGGCGCAATTCCTGGGTCATTAAGAACTGTTGGTACGCTGCCTGAGACTCTTGAGAAAGCCTTGCCATGTTTCCTTCCAATCGCAGAATCTCCGCACTCTTGATTTCATCAGGTGTAGGGACTTTTTTGATGTCCATTTCTGCAAATGCTAGAGATGCTACAAATATCGAGATGATAAACAATAAGTTATACATGGTTTAGTAGAATCTATTAAAGATGATCATCGAGGTTTTATGAAATGACAAAAAATACAATAGAATCATAGTGTAAATACGTCTTAACAAAGCCGTTCAAAAATAGCGGCAATGCCTTGCCCGCCGCCGATACACATTGTGACCAACGCATAACGATTTTGACAGCGATGCAATTCATAAATTGCTTTGATCGTTAAAATGCTACCTGTCGCACCAATGGGATGTCCCAATGCTACCGCACCGCCGTTGGGATTGGTTTTTTTAGGATTCAAGCCTAATTCTTGCATCACAGCGCAAGCTTGTGCGGCAAAGGCTTCATTGGATTCGATTACATCAATATCGGAAAGTTTAAGTTTCGCACGTTTTAGCGCGTGTTGAACTGCGGGGACAGGGCCAATCCCCATATATTTGGGATCAACTCCTGCATGCCCATAAGATACTAATCGGGCTAACGGTTTTAAATTTCTTTTTTCTGCCGCTTTACTTTCCATTAAAACCAATGCGGCTGCGCCATCGTTAATGCCAGAGGCATTTCCGGCCGTAACAGTTCCCCCTTTTTTAAAAACAGCATTCAGTTTAGCCAACTGCGCGAGATTGGCATTGGCGCGAGGATGTTCATCGGTATCAAACAGAGTTTTTTCTTTATTGACGATAGTTTCAATCGGAATAATCTGACTTTTAAAATATCCTTTTTTAATTGCATGCATCGTGCGCTGATGACTTTCAACTGCAAATTCATCTTGTTGCTCTCGGGTAATATGCCATTTCTCGGCAATATTTTCGGCGGTAATTCCCATGTGTATGGCATCAAAAGGATCGGTCAAAGCACCCACCATCATATCGATAGCAAGGCTATCACTCATCCGTTGCCCCCAACGCAGCGCCGGTAACAAAAAACCTGCTCGGCTCATGGATTCTACGCCTCCCGCAACTGCTGCCTGCGTATCACCTAACAAAATAGTTTGGCTTGCGGAAATAATGGCCTGTAATCCACTTCCGCACAAACGATTAACCGTAAGCGCCGAAGTATGCTGCAACAATCCACCATTGATAGCGGCAACCCTGGCGAGATACATATCACGGGCTTCCCCGTGAATGACATTACCAAAAACCAAATGCCCTATCTCGCTGGGGTCAATCTGCGCCCGAGATACGGCTTCATGTACTACTTTAGCCGCCAAATCGGTTGGTGCAATCGATTTGAGTGAACCACCGTATTCTCCGATCGCAGTACGAACACCACTTAAGATAACGACATCCTTCATTAGTCTGCCTTTAAGAAAGATTCTGCTGAACAGCGTCTGACTATTTGGGCGAAATAAAACCGAGACGTTGCTTCAATGTTGGCGATTTTTGCCCGGGATTAAGAACTTTTGCATAATATATTGCATTCTCCATGACTTTTTTAACGTAATCGCGCGTTTCATTAAAAGGGATGGTTTCTGCATAAATTGCACCTTCCAACGTGCTGACATCATCACGCCAACGTCTCGCCCGACTTGGACCTGCGTTATATGCAGCAAGCGCAAGCACAGGCTGGCTGTCTAAACTGATGAGTACATGATTCAAATAATAGACACCCAATTGCAAGTTGGTATTCACATCCGCCAACATGTACTGATGAAAACTGTTCATTCCTAGTTTCTTCGCAACCCAGTTGGCTGTTGCTGGCATCAGTTGCATTAATCCTGCTGCGCCTGCGTTAGATTTGATGTCCGCAATAAAACGACTTTCTTGCCGAATCAGTCCATACACCAAAGCCTCATCTAGTCCATAAGGATGCAGAACATTTTTCATGATTTCTCGATGCGGAAATGGATAACGCATTTTAAAATCATGCTGCGATACAGTACGGTTAGCAGTATTAATCGATCGATCATAGAGTCCGCTACGACGAGCAACCTCTGCCGCGGTCAGTAACTCGGGATCAGAGAAGTTCCGTACTGTCCAACTCCATTCAAGATAAGCTTCAGTACGCAAATTCATACGTGCAAAAGCTATGGTTGCTTGTACTCCAGGTCGTTGCGACATTGCGGAAACTTCTCGACTGCTGGTTTGATAGCTTTTATCTACGAAGTAGAGCTCTTTACCCAGCTCCTCTTTGGCTAATTGGCCATAGAAGCTGTGCTCCTCACTGAGAGAAGTCAAGATCGCTTGAGCATCCGCGAGTTGTTTTTTTTCTTTTAATGCACGCGCCTTCCAATAACGCCAGCTATCAAACTGCTGTTCACCAGAAGACATACGGGAAATAGCAGTGAGAACTTCGTTCCAATTTCGAGCACGTAATGCGGCACGCACATGCCATCCTAATGCTTTATCGGATGCAGGATAGGGTTGTATATTATTTTGTGCTTCTTTAAACCAGCTTAAAGCCCTCGGATCATGCCGCATCGCAGCACGGTATCCAAGTTTAACCAGAAAATAGGAACGGTCCGACGCAGGCAGGCGATTCTTCACTTTCTGCCATTGCGAAAAAGCTTGATCAATATCATTTCGTAACAACTGCAATAGTGCAAACAAAGCAATTTCTCGAGCGCTGCGTGAATTCACCTGGCCATGAATAGCATCTAGGTATTTTTTGGGATTTCTCGCTGCACGATCTAATTCTTTGAGATTAAGCGTTTCATTCGCATTTGAAAGATATCGGCTAATACGAATAGCTGCGGTTGTTTTACCTTCAGCCAAAGCCACTCGGATTCTTTTCCAGATATCGCTCAGAGAAATTTGACCGCTATCGATCAAAGCTTGAAATACAGGCGAACAACTATCGAGTATGTTGGAAGTAAACCATAAAGCGCGAACTTCCGCGATAACAGCGACATTCTTAATATCCAAATGACGTTGATAGTAATAACACTGCAATTCGGTGTCTTTGTTAACGACCAAGGGATATTCGGCATCAAACACTTGCCATTGGCGGGATTTGCCTAGTACTTTCAGCCAATCACCGCGTAAGCGATCAGCGACCAAACTTCCTTCGTAGCGTGATAGAAAATTGCGAATCGTGGTCGAATCAACGGTATTGATTACACTACGATGCTGGAAATAATCGACATAAGGCCACAAAACATGTTTTTCTAGCCTTGTGGCATAACTATTTAAAAGCTCAATATTGCCTTTTTGGAACGCATCACGTGCAGCCAGAAAGTCGCTATCCTGATTTGCCAGTGATGATGCAGCAAAACACAGAATCATTAAGGCAAAAAGATAACTTTTCATTAACTAATGATCGTAATAATAATTGAGCTGCATCAAATATTGATAACCGTGTTTTACTAGAAATTGATTCGACTATCCATTAAACAACACCTTGTCCCAACATAGCATCTGCTACTTTAACAAAACCGGCAATGTTGGCACCGTCTACATAGTTAACGCTACCATCGGGTTTGGTACCGTATTTTAGGCACGAGTTATGTATTGCCCACATGATATCTTTCAAACGTGAGTCAACTTCTTCGCGCGTCCAGGATAAGCGAATTGCATTTTGACTCATTTCTAAACCAGATGTTGCGACGCCGCCGGCATTACTTGCTTTGCCCGGAGCATAAAGTACCTTATTATGCAGGAAACATTCTACAGCTTCAGCGGTGGACGGCATATTGGCACCTTCTGCAACACAAATCACGCCATTTTTAACCAAGGTTTGCGCATCCTCTCCGGTAATTTCATTTTGCGTTGCACACGGCAAAGCAACTTCAACAGGTACATGCCAAGGCTTGACGCCTGGTAAAAAAGGAACATTGACACGCCTAGCGTATTCATCCAAACGGCCATACAAATGATTTTTGACTTCTGACAATTCAGCCAATTTCTCTGGTGTAAAACCGTTGTCATCCACGATCGTTCCGCTGGAATCCGATACGGTAACGACTTTAGCACCCTGCACCATCGCCTTTTCAACCGCAAATTGCGCCACATTGCCAGAACCAGAAACCGAAACACGCATACCTTCTAAGGAACGTCCGACATGTTTCAATACTTCCTGAGCAAAATACACGGTACCATAACCGGTTGCTTCAGGTCGTATCAATGAACCGCCAAAACTGAGCCCTTTTCCGGTAAAAACACAATCCGCACGATTGGACAGTTTTTTCATCATACCCGCCATGAAGCCGACTTCTCTCCCTCCCACACCGATATCGCCCGCAGGCACGTCTGTATCAGAACCAATATGGCGGAACAATTCACTCATAAAGGCTTGGCAAAATCTCATCACTTCTCCGGGGCTTTTTCCTTTAGGATCAAAGTCCGCTCCACCTTTACCACCACCCATTGGCAATGTGGTTAAAGCATTTTTGAATGTTTGCTCAAACGCAAGGAACTTAAGAATGGATAAATTTACCGATGGATGAAAACGGATGCCTCCTTTGTAAGGACCAATGGATGAACTATGCTGGATACGGTAACCGCGATTCACGCGGACTTCACCATGATCATCAATCCAAGAGACGCGAAACATAATGACACGTTCGGGCTCCACAAGCCTGTCTAACAAACCATGCTCCGCATAACGTGGATGCTCTATGATAAAAGGCCACAAACTTTCAATGACTTCAGTAACAGCTTGCATGTATTCTGGCTGATTTGGATTGCGTTCAGTAACATAGTCACTGAACTCTTGCAGACTTTTGTATTTCATTTATTCCCCCGATAAGTAAAAGGCTACTCTTAAATAATCCAATTCTGCCAAATTAATTCATGCCACGCACTGCATTTTTATGATTTCTTCAATAAAGATACATCAAATCTTTCGATGGATAAAAAGACGTCAGCAAAAATTTTTTAATGGTCTGTATTAGATAAAAAATTACTTATGAACCTTGTCGCGGTTCTTTTTGATCAAATCGTACGCAGTTTGAATTTCTTTTGCTTGCTCCGTAGCAACGGCAATCATATCTTCTGGAACCCCTTGTCCCATCAGTTTATCCGGATGGTATTGGCTCATTAACTTGCGATACGCCCGCTTAACTTCTTCGTCCGAGCTCGTTTTTTCAACGCCTAATGCTTTGTAAGCATCCTCGAGCGCATTTTCAGAAGTTGCTTGTCCGCTCGCGAAATGCGCCCGATTCATCACCATATCGATCAGTTGATCAAGCGCGTCAGCACCGTAACCGAGTCTATTGGCAATAATTTCTAGTATACCCCGTTCATTTGTATTGAGTTGACCATCTGATAACCCCAAGATCACAAGATAAACCAGCAGCATTTCTTTTAGATTATCTGAATAGCCACATACTGCGATAAATTCATTCAGTTGCGGATGTACATCGTAATCGACCTTGGCGCCTTGCTTAAAGAGCTCGATTGCCTTTAGACGATGCTGAGCATCCATTCTCAATTTCTGCATGAATTGTTCAACATGCGATATTTCTGTTTCTGAAACACGGCCATCTGATTTAGCTAAAGCGCCCATCAAAACGAATACGGTTTCAAGAAAAACTGATTGTCGGCGCACTGTAGTAAAGGGATTCATGCCCGCTGCACCAAGCATGCGCATACGATCTAAAATGCTACCGATGAAGTAGCCTATGAAAATACCGAAAAACCCGAGCGCAAAATAGCCGGCAATGGCGCCTAATATTCTAAACAATGGAATTCGAAGCAAAATTAGAAAAAATTTAGATGATAGCGATTGAGCGATAATCTATTACTAGTCAATAATAACGCTAGCGTTATTTGTCATCAGTATTTGGTAAACGATCAAGCTTGATGAGTTGCCCATTCTTCAGGTGTAAACGTTCGCATTGAAAGTGCATGGATATCTTGTTTCATACGATCTCCAAGCGATTTATAAACTAACTGATGCTGTTGAACCATGCTTTTTCCGTGAAATTGCTTACTCACGATATATGCTTGAAAATGCTTGCCATCATCACCTTGTACTCCCACATATTCGCAAGGTAATGCTGATTCTATAAAAATTTTGACTTGCTCTGCAGTAACCATATCTTCTTCCTTTTTATCTTTATAAGTGCTGTATGTTGTTATTATCATTTAGTGACGTAACTTGTAACCCGTTTTGAGTAATCGAATCGCGTAAACTGAAATCGCAAATAAGCATATTGCCACAATCAGCAGACTAACATAAGGCGAAATATCCGACACCCCGAAAAAACCGTAACGGAACCCATCGATCATATAAAAAAAAGGATTTAAATGGGAAAGATACTGCCAGCCTGCGGGTAACGCATGAATAGTATAAAACACACCCGATAGAAAACTAAGCGGCAGAATAATGAAATTTTGAAAAGCCGCTAATTGATCAAATTTGTCTGCCCAAATTCCAGCAATCAAACCCAGTGCACCCAGAATAGCGCTACCCAACATGACAAACAGTAATGCCCACAGCGGCAAATGTAATGGTATCTCAAAAAATATCAGTGTCACGATATAAACACCAAGCCCCACCAGCAAGCCACGAGCGATTGAAGCCAACACATAAGCAAAAAAAATCTGTTGATACGTAAGGGGCGATAACAAAATAAACACAATGTTTCCACTGATTTTGGACTGGATCATACTCGACGAAGAATTGGCGAAAGCATTTTGAATCACCGCCATCATCACCAAACCGGGTATCAAAAAAATGGTATACGGAATGCCAGGGTAAACTTCTCGCTGAGCGTCCAATACCTGCAGAAAAATCAGTAAATATAACAATGTCGAAACCATCGGAGCTAAAACTGTTTGGAAACTCACCTTCCAAAAACGTAGTAGTTCTTTATGAAATAACGTTAAAAAAGCTGTCATTGCACTTCAGTCGCATTGTTTTTCATCATTGATAAGAAAACATCTTCTAGATCAGGCTGTTGCAAGCGCAATTCTTGAACTTGGATGCCAGCCGTGCGCAGCGAAGCCAAAACAAACTCTAGTTGCTGGTAGCTTTCCAAATGCAGCTCAAAGATTCCATTGCCATGGGTTATCTGTAACAATTTCAACTCTGGTGGCAAAACATCCGGTTGCAAGCGCAATTGTACAGCGTAACCATGCGAAATCTTGTTGATCAAATTCTGTGTCGTATCCAAAGCGATAATTTGCCCTTGCTTGAGCATTGCAACACGACTGCAAAGCGTTTCGGCTTCTTCCAGATAATGTGTGGTTAGTACAACGGTGTGGCCATCATGATTGAGTTGCTTGATAAACTCCCATAATGTTTGACGCAGCTCCACATCAACGCCAGCGGTAGGTTCGTCAAGAATAATTACGGGCGGTTTGTGTACTAACGCTTGAGCAACTAACACACGTCGCTTCATGCCACCCGACAAACTACGCATATTGTCATCGGCTTTATGAGCCAAATCTAATCTTTCCAGGATTTCGTCAATCCAATCCGAATTCTGCTTGATTCCGTAATAACCTGATTGAATTTGAAGTATTTCACGCACGGTAAAAAACGGATCAAACACCAATTCTTGCGGGACTATCCCCAAGTTTCGCCGTGCATTTTGATATTGTGTGACAACGTCATAACCCATGACCTGAATAGAGCCGCTGGTCGCTAAAGTTAATCCCGCAATAATACTAATTAACGTCGTTTTACCGGCGCCATTGGGTCCTAGCAACGCAAAAAACTCGCCCTGTCGAATCTCCAGATTGACATCTAGCAGAACAGGCAACTTACCGTAGGTTTTATATACCTCGGAAATTTCAATTGCTGGCAACATTCAGAAGTTTGCGCAAACGTCATAACAGTAATTGTTATGCCTATTGAAGCGAGTGTGTGTAGATGAATACAACTTGAGCTTCAAAAGCCGGACAATGACTCATACAGAATTTTTTCCGGCAGGAATGATTTCCGTTATGCCGTACAGTTGAATTAGGCTAGCTACGCTCGATGGCATATTGATGAAGTTTAACTCGAAGCTACTTTGATGCGCTGCGCGCAACCATTCCAAAAACATGCTGATAATGGTGGAATCTACTTCTGTCACCTGACTTAAGTCAACAATACAAGCGGCCTGATCGAGCATAGACAGCCCCTGCTTGGTCAAAGCAGTAATGTTATCGATAGTCGCAGGACCTTGCACAACTATCATTTCGTTTTCAAAAACGACCATAAATTAAATCAATACGCCAATAGATAAGCGATTATTTGCCTTCTAACGATTTATTTTTGTCAGACAGTGTTTTAATCAAACCATCGATACCGTTTTTACGCACTTGGCTATTAAAAGAACCACGGTAATTCGTTACCAAACTCACACCGGCAACCGTCACGTCATAAACCTTCCAGCCGTTAGTTTTTTTCTCCATGCTGTAGTCGATTGGTACAGGCTGTTTTCCGTTTCCTTGAATGACCACGCTTCTAACAACCGCATCGCCTTTATCGCCCAAAGCTGGCAAAGGATTTACTATAATGGTTTCATTGTAATAAGTATTCAAAGCGTTATAGTAAGTACGAACCAACAAAGTCCTGAATTCATCGACCAATCTATTCTGCTGATCTGGAGTAGTAGTCGACCAATGTTGTCCCATCGCCAATTGGGTCATACGATTAAAATTGAAATGCGGCAAAATCTTTGTTTCGATCAAATTCAGTAATTTTTCTTTATTACCATTTTTCAGATCGTCATCTTTTTGAATGACATCAATCACTTCATGAACAGTTTTTTCAACAAGTTTATCCGGTGCTAGATCTGGGTTATTCGACCAAGCTGGAAATGCTACCAGCCCAAAAACTGTGATAAATAAAACGGCTAAAAAATTTTTTTTCATCTAAGACTCTCATGACTATCATGTGTAAACAGGTTGTTGATAATAATAGAATCACGCTGCTTTAGCAAAATTCTATGAGAATAATTCAAAAAATTCGGACCCTATCGACAAATAGCATAATCGTCATTGATTCCAGTAAACAATCCTAACTATTGATAAAGATCAATTACCGGCAATGGTCATCTGGGCAATCAAAATCGAACCGCTTTGTTTAGATCCTCGTACAACCACATCATTACCAATTGCCACAATGCCACGATAAATATCCTTCAAATTGCCTGCAATGGTAATTTCTTCAACAGGATAGGCAATGCGGCCCTTTTCCACCCAGAATCCGGATGCGCCTCGCGAATAATCTCCGGTTACTCCATTGACGCCATGTCCTAACAACTCGGTCACCAACAAGCCTGTCTGCATTTTTTCTAACAATCCAGCAATATCAAGCGTGTTGGTGCTTTGTATCATCAAATTATGCGTACCGCCAGCGTTACCCGTGGTCGTCATTTTCAGCTTACGTGCTGAATAACTACTCAAAAAATAGCCTTGCACGATACCATTTTCGACAATTTTTCGTTCTACAGTCGCCACGCCATCCTCGTCAAATGCACTGCTACCGAGTCCTTTATGGAGATGAGGAGATTCTAAAATCTGAACATGCGGCGCAAAAACTTGCTGACCTATACTGTTCAGAAGAAAGGAAGATTTTCGGTACAAGCTGCCGCCGCTAATCGCAGCAGCAAAATGCCCGATTAAGCTCGATGCGATAGGCGCTTCAAACAATACCGGTACTTCACAAGTAGCGATTTTTCTCGCCCCCAGGCGGGCTGCGCTTCGCATCCCTGTTTTACGACCAATTTCTTTCGCCGACTCTAAATCTGCTGCATCTCGTGCAACGCTATACCAATAATCGCGTTGCTTGCTATCGTTCTGCTCCGCGATCAATGCACAACTCACACTATGTTGCGATACCGGATAACCACCCATAAAACCCAGGCTGTTGGCATAAATAAACTGCGATTGACTCGTTGATACCGTCGCTCCTTCCGAATTAGTAATTCTAGCATCAGCTGCAAAACCTGCTTGTTCACAATCTTTCGCTAATTCAATCGCTTGTTCAACAGATAATTGCCAAGGAAAATATAAATCCAACTGCGGATAGTGATGCGCCAACTGTGTTTTTTCCGCCAATCCCGCGCAATCGTCTTCAGCGGTGTAACGTGCAATGGATAAAGCCGCCGCAACCGTATCGCGAATAGCTTTGGGGGAAAAATCCGAAGTACTAGCATTGCCTCGTTTTTGACCTATGTATACGGTTACCGACAAACCTTTATCGCGATTATATTCAATTGTTTCAACCGCATTTTGACGAATAGTAACGGTTTGGCCGAAACCATCTGTAACATTGGTTTCACATGCAGTCGCGCCGCCTTGTTTAGCTTCGTTCAATATATCACGCGCAATTTGTTCCAATGTGTTGAGAGAGTAAGAAAAGCGATTGTCTGAGACGGTAAGATCATTCATAAGTAGATTTTCTGAAAAAGGAGACTAAAAATAAATCCTTGTAATACCACTAAGCAAAAGCGTTATGATAGCAGCTTCTTAGTACCGCGTTATACAGCCTGACAACCGTGTCCAATATTTCACAACAAGAACATAGCGATTCTCACGAAATGAGTGATGAATCTACCCTTCCCAGCAAAACCAAACGTAAAAAGGACATGCATGCATTGCAAGAAATCGGAGAGCAATTGGTTGAACTGGATACGAAAAAACTCGCTGAATTCGATTTACCAGAAATTCTTGCTGATGCCATTCGTTTTGCACGAACCATTGATAAACATGGCGCACGTCGCAGGCAACTCCAATACATTGGCAAGTTGATGCGGCAAGTCGATGTCTTGCCCATTCAAGAAAAACTAGCCGTATGGAATCAAACATCGTTGCAACATACGGCACGCTTGCACAATTTGGAGCGTTGGCGAGAACGATTACTGAGCGACGAGGCAGCACTGACGGAGTTTGCGCAAACATATCCCACCGTTGACTTACAACAATTGCGAGTGCTAATTCGTAATACTCATAAAGAGAGAGCAGCCAATAAACCTCCCAAAAGCTATCGCTTGATTTTTCAAGCGCTACAATCCGCGATTGAAAAAGTTTGAATAATGCATCATTTTTGTCAGAATCTCCTATCCTTAGTATGTTGCTAAAAAACGCCATGCAAAAAATCATGAATAGCATTTGTTGCCGCTCAGCATATCGACTAATTTGGCCAATTGTATTTGGGTGTTGTTTGACAATATCTACCGCAATCAACGCCCAGCAAGGACCACAACCGCGCCTGTCTACTATCGAATTGTTCGTTCATATGTATGTCATACAAGCCGAAGTGGCTCGCACAGATCAACAGCAATCACAGGGCCTGATGTATCGCCAATCAATGGGTGATCATGAAGGCATGCTGTTCGTGTATGACCGGCTAGAAATACGCTGTTTTTGGATGCGCAACACACTGATTCCTCTGACCATCGCTTTTATTGGCGACGATGGCACGATTGTTAACATGCGAGACATGGAACCGGAAACTGAAAAACCCCATTGCTCAAATCAACCGGTCCGTTTTGCGTTAGAAATGAATCAAGGGTGGTTCAAGAAAAGAGGAATGAAACCGGGTTTTAAGGTACAGGGACTGCCTCATCCAATACCCTAAGTTTTGTTCATTCATTTATACCATTGACTAGCCCTGCTAAATTATTTCCGCTACTTTTGTGAATGATTTTTCTAACATTGTTTGGCGTGAATCAGATGTGGAGCAAAGTGCGCGTTGGCGTTCTGAAAAAAACATACCACCGCCCAAACGCATTCAAGTCATAGATGACACAATAACCGCCGACGACGCTTACCACTTAGCATGTGAAGGGACTGGGCTACTGTGGCGAGGCGATTTCCAGAATGCACGTCAATTGCTCAATGCCATTGCCAAACGCATCGATAAAAAAAATGCAAAAAAACCGGCTATCGCCGTAACGTCCCGGGAAACATTTAATTTGTACCGGCAAGCACAATCCCAACGGGCACGCACACTTGACAAACTATTGATACCTTTTGAGACAGATCATCGCATTCCCTTACGGCGTGCGCCAGACGTACATTCCGCGTGCATGCAAGTTTATGGCGAAAATCATGAACCTTATCTCATCTCTCTCAGAGAATTATTAGGATTGATCGGCGCCCACGAATGGCGTAAGAAAGGTGTCGACATTACGGTACTGAATGGAAAAATTCATCCTCATTACGGAGTTTTTGCACCGATACGCCAGGAATATCTTCAATTAATAGCAGAAACTCCATTGCCCAGCACTATTACTGAAGATTTTACTGCTTTCGATATTGGTACAGGAACAGGTGTTATTGCAGGTTTACTGGCACAACGGAAAATTCAACACATTATTGCTACCGATCAAGATTCTCGCTCAGTCAATTGTGCACGCGAAAATATTGCGCGTTTAGGATTACAAAAACAAGTACAGATAACTCAATGCGATCTTTTTCCCAAACAACAGCAAGCTGATTTGATTGTCTGTAACCCCCCGTGGATTCCAGCCCGGCCAAGTTCGTCTTTGGAACATGCGATCTATGACTTGGATAACCGCATGTTAAGCGGCTTCTTGAACAACGTAGGTAATTTCCTTAAACCTAAGGCTGAAGCTTGGTTGATCATGTCGGATTTCGCCGAGCAGTTGGGATTGCGGGCACAAGACCAACTTGTGAAAATGATTAAAGAGGCAGGATTAAATATTGTGGAAAAACGCGATATCAAACCAAGTCATCCGCGTTCATCAGACACATCGGATTCTCTGTATGTGGCGAGAAAATCTGAGGTTGTTTCATTGTGGCGATTCAATCTCGAAACAAAAAATTAACGCTTGATGATAGGAATTGATTCAAACTTTCTTAAGTTATTCCTCATTTTTCAAATCATAATTTGTCGTATTTTTTGGCTTGGCCGATAGATTTTTCGATTGGATACTTTAAAGCATTCTTTTTCATCTTCTCGAATACAATTTCTTTAACGTCCCAGCCGTATTTTTCAGTCAATAAAAATGCAAAGGCAAGCACATCGGCCAATTCCTCTTTAACCGCGTCGCTATCTGCTTGCTCGGAAGATTTCCACAAAAATGTTTCTAACAATTCTGCTGCTTCGATATTCAGTGCCAATGCAAGATCCTTAGGATTATGAAATTGCGCCCAGTCTCGTTCATCACGAAATTTCAACAAAGCTTCAATAATTTCTTGAGTATCATTCATTTAAAATCTTTTTATTGGTTAAAAATATTGATTAGCACATTTGTTACTCTTCATTTTATAATGATTTATATTTTTTAATATTCCTTAGGAATTATAAAATACAATAGTTTTATAATTGGATAACCCATTCTTAGTTTTAAGGGGAATTTATATCTTCGGTTTTTCGTTTGAATGACTGAATGTCACCTGATGAAAATTTTATGGCCACATTAAATCGAAAAATTATAAATTTCTGTATATGACCAGTAAGTAAGCATATGAAAATATCAAAAACACAACTCATCATACATTTTCTGTCTAAAAATCAACGGCACTAACTTATGGCTTACCTTGGTCTTCTACCCCAGCTCAAGTTAAGGTCAAAAAACATTTGTTGATCCAGATCAAATAGACTGCAGAAACATTTTCTATATACTACTGGATCGATTAATTTCGATGCAACAAAATGAAAATAAATTATTTCAGCACAAACAGGAAGGGAGGCCTCAATGCATTTTTTTTCAAAGAAAACATCATTTCATCGCCCATTAACATGCTTGGCAGTTATTGCATTGACTGTCGCGGCGCCGTCTACATGGGCGCGCGATACTTCTGCTGATCGTATCAGGCTACTGGAACAAAAGCTTCAAGCCATCCAGATAGAACTTGAACGAGTGAAATCTGAATCGTCACAAGCTACGCAAAAAGTTAACACCATCCAGCAAAAGACTGATCAAACAGAACAAAAAGTGACTACATTGGAGCAGAAAAAGGTTCTGTTACAAGAAAGAGTTGGTAGTGATGTAACAGAAAAAAGTCGTATGCTGCACTTTCGTGGGGGTTTTACACATCAAATGAATCAGCGCAACGGCTCAAGTATACAAAGTATTGTTGCGCCGGTTGGAGCTCAAGATCAGGCTGGTAAAGATGGATGGTATGTAGGCGCAGGTATTGATTGGGGACTGACCAGAGATATGTGGGGGCTTATGCCAAAAACGACAGTTTTTGCAGAATTGATGTTTGAATATAAACAATTTGGCAACGATGTTAAAGGCAATGCACTGGCTAATGCACCTACTCTCTTAGCGGGTGGCTCACTCAATCCGATTAATGTAACAGTGAGTCAGTTTACTTTAACCGCATCTCCTAAAATCAAATTTTTTGAAGGTTCTAAAATAAGACCTTGGATTATTCCTGCTGGTTTAGCAATTCACGTCATGAGTCCAACTTCTGAAGCCATTACGTATTTAGCGCCAGGCATTCAGTTTGGTGCTGGTGTTGATTACAATGTTTGGAAAGATTTCTTTATCGGTATCGATGGCCGCTATCAATTGGTAAATAAGACGGATGGCGTTAATTTGAGCGGCATGACCGCAGGCGGATATGTCGGGATTGGCTTCTAAGGCTTGATATTTCGTTGCATCTTTAAATGTGTGATGTGTAGCAACTTGATACACATCACACATTCATTTAAATCTAAAATTCACTAACGTTTTATCTCATACCCAACGCTGATTGCAGAAGACCGGCCGATGCATCTCCACTGGCTTGTTTAACGTAATTAGTCACGACTGGAATAAATTTCCCAACCATATCTGGAGAGAGATTCAATTGCTGGAAAGATCCAGCAAGTCCGGCTGCACCACCTAGCGAACTACCTCCCCCGACCATGGAAGACATGCCACCCAAACCCGATGCACCCGACACAGAAGGCGCCGCACCCAACATAGTACTCATGCCTGGCACTGATTGCGAAAGCGAAGCAAATGCTTGTGGATTCATATTGCCTTTGGCAGCCTGGAAGATCGCACCAGCTCCCCCCAAAGCTTGTTGAGGTGAAACACCTAACTTATGTACTAACATATCGACTAATCCAATTTGGTTAAGTCCTGTGGCACTAGCCGCTGCTCCACTGCCTGCATTGAGCACTTGTTGACCGGTTTGTGCTGCAACACCGGTATTGGTAACCCCTGAATTAGTAGCACAACCGATCAGCGATGATAATGTAATCGCACCAATGAATTGAATGTATCTAGCTTTATACATAAAACTACTCCTTAATTAACAGTCAATGAAATAACGAGAGACGAAACTCATTATAGTCGTACTAATACTTTTTCAGAAACGACCTATGGGAATAGGTCATTCTTTTTTTATCATACCTACTTTCTATTCATTTCTGCGCAATTTTCGTCATCATCTTGTCATATTGCTTCGATACAATCCTTCAAAATTTCAATTTTATAAACACTGTAGAGGAGAAAATAATCATGCAATATTTGATTAAAGAATGGCCTAACAAAATGGCAACACTAATGACCGAAGATGGTGTTGTGTTATGGACTTTTAGTAACGTAAAAGAAGCAGAAAAGGTTTGGAAAGACTGGTGCTCATTAAAAAATCAAAATAATCAGAATACTAATAATGCTGCTTTTGATTTGATTTATTATTAATCGATTGGCAATTCGGTTACTTTGTCGGGATTAGCCGCAAGAATCATAATCGCGACCCGGCGGTTTCTTTTTCTTCCTTCTATCGTTTCATTCGATTCAATCGGTCTATTTTCCCCATAACCGATCGCCGTCAATCGATTCGCATCAACACCCTGTTCAATAAATAGACGAACCACGCTGCTTGCACGTGCGGTCGATAATTCCCAATTGGACGGAAAATTTTCAGTATGAATGGGAAAATTATCCGTATGTCCTTCCACACGAATTTCATGTTCTTGGTTTTTTATAACTCGCGCTACAGCTTGCAGTGCCGTACTGGAATTATCTGCGAGGCGGGCTTGCCCAGGAGAAAATAGTACACTTGCGTTAATCTCTACGGTAATGCCGAGCGCACTTTGTGTTACTCTAACCTGACCATCCCTCACTAAAGGCTCCAATGCTTCCAGAATGCTTTTGGCCATGCCACGCATTTTTTCACGCTTTTGAATTTTATTAATAGGCTCCAATAATTCGATTCCATCATTTTGCTTGAGTTGTTGCAGTTGAATCGGCGTTAATTCCATGGCGGCCATTTGACCAGATGACGCATCATTCTTAAAGGCACTAATGAGCGAATGACTCAAAACTTGATATTTCCCTTCATTCACCGACGATACAGCATACATGACAATGAAGAACGCAAATAGCAAGGTAATAAAATCAGCATAGGAAACCAGCCAGCGATCTGGATTATCGCTTTGAAACTCACTGTTATTGCGTCTTTTTCGCTTTATCATTGTTAGCAAGCTTATCTTTTTTGTATGTTAGACACAATAACCTTGCAACCTACTTTCAATAAAACGTGGATTTTCTCCATTGGCAATCGCAGCCAGACCATCCACCAAAATTTCTTGTATCACCAATTGTTCGCTGATAATGCTTTTTAATTTATTGGCGATAGGTAAACATACCAAGTTAGCAAAACCCACACCATAAATGGTAGCGACAAAAGCGACCGCAATGCCGCTGCCCAAAAGACTAGGATCGGTCAAATTTTCCATCACTTGGATGAGACCGAGTACCGCGCCAAGTATTCCAATAGTCGGCGCATACCCCCCGGCGGCTTCCCAAATGCGCGCAGATTGCCGTTGTTGGTTTTCATTGGCGATGATATCGATTTCCATAGCTTCACGGAGTTTATCGGCTGTATTGCCATCGGCCAAAAGTTGCAAGCCTTTCTTCATCAAGGGTTCTTTAACCATTGGTACATAATTTTCCAATGCCAGCAAACCATCCTTACGAACAATATAAGCCCAATTGATAATTTGCTTAATGACGATTTGTGGTGAGTGAATCGGGGGAAAAAACACCCATGACGCCATTTTGACGCCACGAATAAAAATTTTGATGGGACTTTGCAATAAAACGGCGCCGATGGTACCGCCAACGACAATCAAAAATGCTGCCGTTTGAAGCAACGACCCAGCATTACCGCCTTCAAGAATTTGTCCGCCAATAACAGCAGCAAACGCTAATAGCAATCCAAAAACGCTATTAAAATCCAAGGTTGATTTTTTTTTCATTTAATCGAAACAAATCATCGATTGTTGATTATGTATTTCTTAATTTGCTGCGTAATCGGGCGATGGCTTGAGTATGCAATTGACACACACGGGATTCACTGACACCAAGCACTTCACCGATTTCCCGTAGATTCATTTCCTGCTCATAATGCATACCCATGACTTGCTTCTCTCTTTCAGGAAGATGATCAATCGCCGCAATCAATGTGGCGCGAAAATTTTCATCCAAAAGTGCATTTAGTGGATCACCTTCTGCATCAGAAACGAAACGATCTAAGAAGGGTTCCTCATCATCTTGCTGAAAATCTTCGTAATAAATGAGCTGAGCGCCACGAGCGCTTTGTAGCGTCGATTGATATTCATCCAACGTCATGTTTAACTCTTCTGCTAACTCCTGCTCATTGGGCGAGCAACCTTTACGTTGTTCTAAAGAGGTCACTGCAGCTTCGATTTGACGCATTTTTTTACGTAATCCACGCGATAACCAATCCGCTTCACGCAATTCATCCAAAATGGAACCCCGAATGCGTTGCGCGGCATAGCTCTCAAATTGCCGACCATAGGAACCTTCATAGCGAGTAATCGCATCCAGCAATCCGATCATGCCGGCTTGAATCAAGTCATCGACTTGAACGCTCGCCGGCAATCGCGTCATCATGTGATAGGCAATCCGCTTCACCAATGGAGTGTATTCCGTAACAAACTGTTCAGTATCAATTTTCTTAGTTCCGCTCGCTGTATACATATTGATCACACCGTAAGATTTGCCATACTCAAATGGCTTGTTCGAATAAGACGTTGCATGAAATTGTCAATTCCCCCACTATATTTATCGGGACAAGATGAACGAAAAATATCGTGGGATAATTGCCGAAAACGAACTGCTGCTTCTGAATTAGGGAATGCATTCAGTACTGATTTACATATTTGCGTGGCGCTTCGCAATTTTTCATCGGTGTGAATATGCCCCACAAACTCCAACGTAACGGATAGATATTGTCGTGCGACGTTATATAAATTTTGGAAGATAGCGAAAGATTCTTTTTCTGAATCAACTTTGTTCACTAACACAAGAAAATGTTTTTTGGCATACACTTGACTCATAATTTTGATCAATGCATAAGCGCCTGTCAGTGAAGTTGCTGAACCGGAAATCACAATCATGACCTGCTCAGATGCTAAGCTTAAAGGTAAAACATGGGTCATACCGGTAATAGCTGTATCAACCAATACGATGTCCACCGATTCAGTCAATTCTGAAAAGCTTTGCAGCAACCAGTCTTGTTGATCAGGATTTAATTTATTCAATGCGCGTATGCCTCGTGTAGCAGATAACACGCTGATGTTTTCCGGACCTCGCAATAACACTTGATGCATGGATTTATCACGATGAATGACATGCAGCAAATCAAAGCGGGCGCGAAGTCCTAAATGACTGCAAATATTGTTGTGACAAGGATTTTCATCGATTAATAATACGCGCTGGCCATTTTCAGCCAATGCAATGGCAAGATTGATCGCAATACTGGTTTTTCCGACCCGAGGTTTACCACCCGCAATCGTAAAAACACGTGCGCGGTCGTGCGCTTTAAATGCGACGAGATTGCGTAGTCCAGCCGCTTGATCTTGCAGGATCATTCTACTCATAACCAAACCCCGCCTTTGATTTGAACATACTTGACACCTCGTCTTGATTGCTGTGATTGGCCATAATCAAAGCAAACTCAGCATCCTGGAGCGTAAATGCCGAATCGGATTGAGACGATTTGAAAATGCGGTGCAACAAATAGCGAGAATGCGCAGCGTGAATATCTTCTGGAACTTTTTGTCCGTTTGCCACGTAATGTAATAGTAGCTTTCTGCGTATCACAGCATCCAATACAACACCTAAGGATGCTGTTTCATCTACTTTAGTGATGATGCAACCATGAATGCCATATTTCTGATAAGCAGAAATGACTTCATCTAACGTTTTGCCATTCGATGCGGCGCTTAAAATCAAAACACGTTTTACGTCTACCCCGCATTGCATCAACATTGACAGTTGTTCGTCGACCATGCGATCACGCTGACTCATTCCCACAGTATCAATCAGCACCATATGTTTGCGTTTCAGTTCCGATAAAGTCAGATGCAAATCTTCGGTATCTTTAATATTTCGTACTGGAACACCAAGCAATTGTCCGTAGATTCTTAGTTGTTCATGACCACCGATACGATAGCTATCCGTCGTTAGCAACGCTACTTTATCGGCACCATGTCGAATTACACAACGCGCAGCCAGTTTTGCAGTGGTCGTGGTTTTTCCTACGCCAGTAGGGCCAACCATTGCATAGACACCGCCTTTTTCGATCATTTCATCGTTTTCAACCGTTTGCAGGTTCATCGACAAAGCTGAGATTGCTTGCTTCAAGCTCTGTTCGTAGTTAAATTCAGGGGTTAATTTATCAACCAGCCGCCGTGATAACGAAGGACTAAAACCAGCCTCCAGCATAGTGCAAAGTATTTTTGCTTTTTCAGGCTTGCGTTGAGCAAAATTGCCCCAAGCGACATTCGCTAACTGATCCTCAAGCGTTGTTTTCATCGCTTGAATTTCTGCGATGATCGTTTGCGCGAATTTATCTGATAGCACTTCTGATGAAATTTTTGAGTTTGGCGATGCTTTATCTCGATTATTCTCATAGACAGTCACCGCATCCATGTCTAATGCCGTGTTCAGCTTATTTTTATTTGCTGCTCGTGGGCGAATAGTCGCAGGTACTGCTACCGAAGCTTCTGATTGTGGCTGCATTAGATTTGACATTTCTGCATCGGCTAATGCCATGATTTCAACACCTTCTTTCGTTTTCCGATTTGAAAGTATCACCGCATCATTGCCCAGTTCTTCTTTAACCTGGCGTAATGCTTCACGTGATGTCGATGCTACGTAACGTTTTACTTTCATTGACTACCCCCGATGATGGAAGTGATTTTGATTTTTCGTGTATCTGGAATTTCTGAATGCGACAGTACTTTGAGTTGCGGTAGCACACGGCGTAAGAATTTTGCTAACAGTTGTCGAATGGAGCTTGGCACCAGCAACACGATTGGCAATCCCAGTTTTTCTTGATGACTCGCTGCGATTTGTGCTTCTTTCAATAACGTGTCGGCAAGCCCTGGCTCAATTCCACTGCCGGTTTGCATCACTTGTAGCAATATGTTTTCCAATTCATGATGCAAACTCATGACTTGTAACTCGGCACCTGCCGGAAAATACTGTTCGCTGATTGCGCGACCCAGCGCATTTCTGACAAATACCGTCAATTCAACGGCATCTTGCGTTCGCGTCGCGTTATCGATCAAAACGTCAATGATGGTGCGCATATCACGAATATGAACACTTTCTTCTAGCAAATTTTGTAAAACTTTTTGTACGGTTGATAGTGGTAACAGTTTTGGTACGAGATCTTCAATCAATTTCGGCGATTGCACAGTCAAATGATCTAACAGTTTTTGCAATTCCTGACGACCTAACAATTCGGCAGCATTGGAATGAATCAGATGATTAATATGTGTTGTCACGACCGTGCTGGCATCCACCACGGTATAACCGTTGATTTGCGCAGTTTCGCGTAGAGAAGACTCAATCCAAACCGCAGGGAGTCCAAACGCTGGATCACTGGTAACATTACCGGGCAATTGCATGGTGACTCGTCCAGGATTAATGGCCAAATACATATTCGGATAGGATTCTCCCTGGCCCATCACAGATCCTTTCAAAGTGATGCGATAAGCACTGGGACGCAACTCGAGATTGTCGCGGATATGGACTACAGGGGGCAGAAAACCGATTTCTTGCGCAAACTTTCGGCGTATCCCATTAATTCTTTTTAATAAATCGCCTTGTTGCGCTTTATCGACCATTGGAATGAGGCGATAGCCGACCTCTAACCCTAAGGTATCTACAGGCGCGACATCATCCCAACTGGCGTCAGTTTTTTCAACCACCTGCGCTTCAACTACAGCCGGTTTGGTTTCCTGGACAGCCATCGATTTCTTTTTGAAATACGCAATACCGCCGAGAATAGAAGCGATCAATAAAAATACAAAATTCGGCATGCCGGGAATTAATCCCATGATGCCTAGAATACCGGCCGTTATCATCAGAATTTGAGGCTGATTAAACAACTGACTCAGCACTTGTTCGCCCAGATCTTGGTCAGTCGTGACGCGACTAACAACAAGACCTGCCGCAGTAGAAATAATTAATGCAGGAATTTGTCCCACTAGACCGTCGCCAATGGTCAACATCGTGTAATTTTTTGCGGCTGCACCCAATTCTAAGTCGTGTTGCAACACACCAACGATGAGTCCACCGATAATCGTGATCAACATGATCAAAATACCTGCAATGGCATCGCCACGAACAAATTTGCTCGCACCATCCATCGAGCCATAAAAATCGGCCTCTTGAGAGATGGCAGAGCGACGTTTGCGCGCTTCGTCTTCGCCAATTAAGCCCGCATTCAAATCGGCATCAATTGCCATCTGCTTGCCTGGCATGGCATCCAATGTGAACCGTGCGCTGACCTCGGCAATCCTTCCAGCACCTTTGGTGATAACGACAAAATTAATGACTACCAAGATGATGAATACTACTAATCCTACTGCGTAATTACCGCCAACCAAGAAGTGTCCAAACGCTTCGATTACTTTACCGGCTGCATCTGGACCTGTATGACCTTCCAGTAAAACAACACGGGTTGATGCAATATTCAATGACAACCTAAGTAAGGTGGTAATCAAAAGAATGGTTGGGAAAACCGCAAAATCCAACGGATTGCGCGTATATAAACTGACCATTAAAACAATAATGGATACTGCGATATTGAAAGTAAAAAACAAATCCAACACAAAAGGCGGCAATGGCAATACCATCATTGCAAGGATCATAATAATCAGCAATGGGCCGGCCAATGTTTTCAGATTACTGGCTTCAATCCAAGACGATAATGTAGCGACATTATTCATATTCATTAGTACCGACTATTTGGCGTATACACCTTGATCTTTCTGGTTAAAATTCGTTATGAAGCAGCGTGTTCGGGTTGATCCATTCCTTCTGGAACATCCACATCAACCGGTGGCCGAGGCTCATTACCGCCATACTCTTGATAGCGTTTGAGCTGAAAAACGTAAGCCAAAACCTCGGCTACAGCGGTATATAATTTTTCTGGAATTTCACTTTCCAGTTCTGCGTGGTAATACAGCGCGCGTGCTAGTGGCGGTGCTTCGAGAATCGGTATACGGTGCTCGTTTGCTACCTCACGAATCCGTGCAGCGAGTAAGTGAACACCTTTGGCAACGACAGTTGGCGCACGCATCGATTCATTTTTGTAACGTAATGCCACGGCGTAATGTGTTGGATTTGTCACAATCACATCCGCCTTAGGTACTTCCGACATCATGCGACGGCGCGCTGCTTCACGTTGCAATCCCCGTATCCTGGCTTTGACAAAAGGATCGCCTTCACTCTCTTTATTTTCTCGACGAATTTCGTCTTTGGTCATTCGCAGTTGTTTGGCGTGTTCCCACATTTGGAAAGGAACATCGATGACAACTACCAGTGCCATTGCACCTACCGTCAGAATGAAACTAATAGCTAAATACTCTGCGGTTTCAGAAATGCCTGCATCAATTGGCATTGCAATTAATGCCATCACTTCGTATCTGTTATGCCAAATGACTAATGCCCCAACACCGCCGATTACAATGGTTTTTAAAATCGCTTTGACCAATTCAACCAAGCTACGCGCAGAAAAAATACGTGCAATCCCCTGAATTGGATTAATTCGACTAAAATTGGGCATTAATGCTTTAGTGCTGATCATCCATCCACTGAGAAACATGGGTGCAAAAAAAGCTGTAACGATCAAAATCAAAAGTAACGGTGCAATAGCAATTAAACTTTCCAAGGCTAATGAAACAAAATGCGTCATCATCAAATTGGGTTCAAATGCCAATTCGCGTTCCATTTGCATGCCTGCTTTCATAATCAGCTTGAGCTTCTCCATCACGCTGGAACCGAGCAAAATGAGACTTCCAGCCGCCACCATGAGTAGCGTAAATGTGGTAAGTTCTTGTGAACGCGCAACCTGACCCTCCTCTCTCGCCTTTTCTAAGCGCTGGGGCGTCGCCGGTTCGGTACGTTCTAAATCATTTTCTTCAGCCATGACAACTCCAAATTCTTACAAATGAATTATCATAGTGACTGGTTAGTTTTGATATTAAGAACAAACGAAGAATCATCCCGTTTTTTTATGCGATACTGGAATCCCCTAATAAATGCAACGTCTTAATTTTTCAAACAAACCAATATTCGAATAGTTAAAAATATCGAGAATATGCACACTACTTTACAAATCATTCGCTATTGCTTGATAACAGTCGTAATAATTGCCACTGTGTTGATAGGCATTTTGGGATTTCTCTTATTTGGCAGCTTGCCAAATTATGAGGGAGAGAAATCTTCATCAGGTCTATCCTCTCCCGTTTCGATCGAAAGAGATTCTCTTGGCACAGTAACCTTGAAAGGGAAAAATCGGTTGGATTTGGCACAAGCAATGGGATTCGTGCATGCTCAAGAGCGTTTCTTTGAGATGGATTTATTGCGCAGGCAAGCAGCCGGTGAATTAGCAGAATTATTTGGTGCCAGCATGTTGGCGCGCGATATCAAAGTAAGGAAATTTCGTTTACGCGCCCGGTCTAGCTCAGTGATCGAGCAACTTTCCGAATCTGAACGCCAATTATTGGATGCTTACCGCGTCGGCGTCAATCATGGAATCGAAGCATTGATTACACGCCCTTTTCCCTATTTATTAACGCAAAAACAGCCTTCGCCGTGGAAAAATGAAGATAGCATTTTGGTGATTTTTGCGATGTTTTTAACGCTCAATGAATCTAATATTTTCCGCGAATTAAAATTATCAACGATGTATAACGTACTTCCCAAGGAAATATACAGTTTCCTAACCGCACAAAATGGTGCTTGGGATACGCCGCTTGTTGAAGAAAATATTTCATTACCACGAATTCCTTCACTCGATGAAATCGAAGTGCAAGAATTCAACGAACTTGCCTTTTCTGAAGACGATTTTGAGGATGAAGCAATTCCTGGCAGTAATAGTTTTGCGGTTTCAGGGGCATTGACGAAAGAATCTGCTTTAGTTGCTAATGACATGCACTTAACATTGCGTGTTCCAAACATTTGGTTTAGAACGCGTCTGATTTACCCTTCGACTTCTGTACCCGATCAGCAAAATGATATTACGGGAATTAGTTTACCAGGAACGCCTTCCTTGATTATCGGATCGAACCGATTGGTTGCTTGGAGTTTTACCAATAGCCAAGGTGATTTTGCTGATTGGATTAAAATTAAAGTCGATGAAAATAACAATTCCCAATATCTCACGGCAACAGGCTGGAAGTCTTTTGATATCTATGAAGAAAGAATTCGTGTGCATAATGAAGCGGATGAAGTTCTGGCCGTCTACGAAACCGAGTGGGGCCCTGTCCTAGCAGAAGATCTCGACAAAACTCCGCTGGCTTTAGCATGGACAGCATTGAGACCTGAAGCAATTAACCTAAAGCTAATTGAATTGGAATACGCCACGAACGTGCATGAAGCCGCGAAAATCGCGCAACTTTCTGGCATTCCTGTGCAAAACTTTATCGTTGGGGATAAACAAGGTAGTATTCTGTGGACACTGGCAGGTCGCATCCCTACACGGACAAGAAATTATGATCCACAATTGCCCGCTCATTGGGGTAATGAAAATACTGGCTGGACCGGATGGTTGGAACCGGAGCAATATCCTCTCATTAGTAACCCCGACTCACAAAGACTGTGGTCTGCTAACTCACGCATGGTTTCGGGTGAACAACTCGATTTGCTAGGGGATGGTGGTTATGATTTAGGTGCAAGAGCACGACAAATTCATGATCGCTTAATGGAACTCGACGGCCCCGTTACGCCACCGGATATGCAGGCAATACAACTGGATTACCGTGCATTGCTACTATCAAAATGGCATCATTTATTGTCAAAAACTTTGCAGGAGTCTGATGAAAATACATCTTGGCGCGAACCATTACAGAAAGCCTTAGCAGATTGGGATGAGAAAGCCTCGGTTGACTCTACGGCTTATCGCATTGTTTATACTTACCGGCATCAAGTCATGAAAACCATTTTAAGCCGTTTTATTACACCTATTCGAAAAGTAGATAGCGATTTTAAAATGCCGAGATTAAGCCAGGCAGAAACCATCGTATGGCAATTGATCGAACAACAACCTATGCATCTGCTTCCGGCTGCCTATCAAAGCTGGGAGGAGTTCTTGCTGCAATGCGCTCAACGTACTGCAGAAAAACTTCAAAAACAAGGTGACCTTTCAGAACGCACGTGGGGAGCAATCAATACAGCTCGTATTCGTCATCCGCTTAGTAAAAGATTACCCACTTGGATTTCAAAATGGCTTGACATGCCGGCTGATCAATTACCAGGTGATCACAATATGCCACGCGTTCAAACACCTACTTATGGAGCCTCACAGCGGTCGGCAGTTATTCCAGGCAAAGAAGAATTGGGCTACTTCAGCATGCCAGGAGGACAAAGCGGGCATCCGCTTTCACCGTATTATGGCAGTGGCCACAGCGATTGGGTGCAAGGAAAGGCGACACCTTTCTTACCTGGAAAAACAGAAAAACAAATGCGATTAACGCCTTAGAAGCCTTATTCGATTGTCGTAAATTAATTTTGTGCCATGAAACTATCTATTATCATTCCAGCATTTAATGAAGAACGTTTGATTACGCATTGCTTGGATTCAATCTTTGATGCCATGAATGCGCAAACGGAAGCTGATTTTTCTTATGAAATAATCGTAGTGGATAACAATTCCACCGACAGTACTGCTCAGTTAGCACAGCAAGCAGGTGCACAAGTAGTTTTTGAACCCATTAATCAAATCGGGCGCGCGCGCAATGCAGGTGCTGCTGTTGCCACAGGTGATTGGTTACTGTTTGTGGACGCAGATAGCTTACTTAATCGCGGTATGGTGACCGATATCATTAAAATGATACAAAGTAACCGCTATGTGGGTTGTGGCAGCATAATGCATATGCCAGATTTACCCTGGTGGGGAAGTGCCGCGATCCAACTCTGGACAATTTTATCGGTAACCTTCAAATGGGCCTCAGGTGCGTTAGTGGTTTGTAGAACGGATGCTTTTCGGGAAGTAGGTGGTTTTAATCAGGAATTATTTGCCGCAGATGAAATCGATCTCAGTCAATTATTGAAACGATGGGGACGACAGCGCGACCTGAAATTTACTATTCTAACTCGTCATCCTTTGATTACCTCACCTCGCAAAGTACAGCTTTATTCTGGACGAGAAATCACCGCGCAGTTAGTGAACGTCTTATTGCATCCGCGCCGAACCTTGCTGGATAAAAAAAAGCTACCGATTTGGTATGATGGGCGACGCTAGAGTCAATTGAATTTATCTACTATTATATTGGCGATAGAATAGTAGCAATTAATAGATTCCTAAATTAGGTGGAGGGTAACAGTGAAGTACTTTTTTTATTTTGTGGCAGTGCTAACAGTTTTTTTTACCCCGATGACGACCATTCATGCATCGGATCGAGTTCCATTCGGTCATCAAGTATTTCAAGTGCAAAACTACAGCCGCGCAACTGATCAGATTGCGATCTCCGGATTAATTGGCGACGGTGGCATCAAATCACTGGCTTCGCATGGTTTTAAAACGATCATTGATATGCGCACCGCCAACGAAGGTACTGCTGATGAAAAAGCATTGGTTGATGTTAATGGCATGAATTATATCAACATTCCCATGACTGTCGCTGGCATCAGCGAAGAACAATTATCAGCGTTTACCAAAGCCATTGAATCAGCGGAAAAACCTGTTCTCATCCACTGTGGATCTGGTAATCGAGCTGGAGCCATGTGGGCCGCTTATCTCATTAGAAAAGGTACTGCTCCAGAGCAGGCAATTGAAGCAGGCCGTAAAGCGGGTATGCGTCCTCCGCTTGAAGAAAAGATTCGAGAATCTTTTATCAATTAATTTGCCAAGTATAACAACGGTCTTTTCTGCACAACGCGAATCAGGCAGCAAGTATTCGCAAGATTCATATACGTATCGCCGAGATTGCTGATGCCTGACAGCTTAATCTTGTTAGCCGCCCACTTTGTTTTTCACCAGCGATTAGCCTAACGCTATTTCATTAGGCGAAAATAATCTTTTAAATTTCAATGTTTCCACTTTAACCACACACGCAGCCGCCTAAATTCATTTTTTTCCATGCAATCAGGTAAAAGCACAACACTATAGAAAGAACGCTTCAGTTTATTTTTAAGGTTCAAAATTACAAGAGTGGGTGCAATGAAGGAATTTGATTCCACGACACAATGAATCGTTTCTCCTGAATATGTCCTTAACCGGCATTGCTTTTCCTCAGACAGTTCAAAAGCCGTTATCGCATTACTTGTTGTAAGCAAAGCATATCTTCTTAAATAATATACATAACTAACCAATATCGCACAAACTAACAGCAGCTTTATTGGTAGTGGCAAGGTCAGGTGATACGAAACAAAAACCATAAGTCCGTGAACAAAACTCATGATTATCGCTAAATAATTTGAAGGCCTGATACGAATCAACATTCGTAGCCTCAATTTAAAGCATATGGACTGATCTCGATACCTCCTCTGCTAATGCTCCGATATTATCAAATCCTCCATCAGGTTTGGGTCTTAAAAAGTCTTTAGAACGACTATCTGTGCTAATAAAAGCAACACTTCCAGAACGTTGTCAAGAATTATCCGTTTCAATACCTAAACCGCTTTTGATGGTTTTATTTAATGAAATATTGTCCGTAGCAACCGAGTTTGATCGAAATGTTGTGGTCAAATAAGGGGGTAGATATATACCCAGGGTAGGTTATGCAAGAAAAAATATCCACGATGAAATGGAAAATGTATACTTCATTAAATTGAGTTATCGTACGATTTCCATATTTTATCTAAGTTGCTCAATCCACTACCATCTTTAAGTCAAATCTTTTCTAATACTGCCTCAGTATTTAAAAGCTCTGAAGCTTTTCTAAGATAACGAATATCATAATCCCCTTCAACAAATACAATAGGCTTTGAGTGTTCTTTTAATTCTTTTTGTATTTCTTTTCTATGTCTGGTTGTTTCTTTAAATGCTTTGTAAGCTTCATTAAACTCAGAAAAATCCTCTGAAGAGACTTTTCACACCATCAGGCATATTAATTATGGCAAATTTCGTTGCACCTAGTTTTTCCTCCATTCCCATTAGAAAAAGCGGAGAATAAGTTGTGATAATGAACTGAACATTAGGGAATGAAGCAATTAGCTCTAGTAAAACTTCTTTTTGATGAGATGTATGAAGATGCGAATCAATCTTGTCAATTATCACTATGCCTTTTATGTCCTTTAAATTATTGAAATCTCCATTTGATAAGTCGTAATCCCGCAAAATACAGAGGAAAAGATTTAGCAATAGCAATTGAACTTCACCAGTTGATAGCTGGAATAAATTAGGAACCCAAGTTATTGCGTCTTTTATAACTGAAATTTGTCAATTTTTCTATCGCCTGTGCCGAGCCTTAAATTTCGGGATTCTCTCAAAATCACTTTTAAGATTTGTAATACCGCCTCATACATCTCGGTATTTTTTCCACGATAACCCACAAATACTGGGAAATTGAGCAAACATTGTTGGGAATTTAGATCTTTAAAAGGAGCTGGCTGTATTTTACTCTCAAAAATATGTCTATCAAAAATTAGATCAAGCAGCCAATCTTTGTTTTTTAAAGGAGATACACAAATAATATTTCTGTTTGAGAATCTGGAAATGTGTTTTAAGTCTGAGTAATTAGCTTTCATTTTTAAATTATCTAAATTTAACCATGCGGATTCTTCAAATCGGTTGACTGGAAAATATAAACAGCATTGATTTTTGAATAAAAGAAATGAGACTCAGTATTTTGACTAAATGTTGGAAGAAAAATTGAATCATTACCCGGTTGAATGTTATTCCAGATTCTTCTCACAGGAGCATAACCAAGTATGTTTTCAAAGTCATTTTTAGACCGATTAAATTGGCATTCTTGAGCCTCGATTTCAACCTCAAATTTGACCGAGGAATATGAATAATCTTTTCCGGATCTTATATAACTGAGGCTTCTGTATTTATAAACTTTCCCATGCTCAACTTCAACATCGTCAAAGAATTCCTGTTTTCCAGTAATCAAACTATTGACAAGGTGAGATAAGAGGATACTTTTTCCAGTACCATTCTCACCCAAGATAATGACGGGTTTCGGGTGTGCATCTTCAATAGGAAAATCTATTTGGACATGTTCAATAGGCCCAATATTTTCTATTTCGATGCTTTTTAAGTACATTGCATTTAAGCTTCACTATGAGATTTAAAAATCATAATTAAAATTTAGTATTTTACAACATTAGGAATTTTTACATTTGTGACATTTTTTCCTGGCACATCATATCCTGGGTTATATCTACCCCCCCTTATTGAACCTCAACAAGATGTCACGGTGTGCAGTACGGAGCAAAAAAAGGTGGTGGTTACTACGCCTATGTATCCAGTAAATTTTCTAACCGGTTATTAGTTGTAGATCCCGATCCAAATGGCGACGGAAATCCAGTGGATGCAGAAGTGGTTGGTAAAATAGGAGTGTTCGCCGAAAAGTCTACCGCCATTGATGATACAATTACCGGAAATTCAGGTATGGGCGGACAAGGTATATTGCCAATCCCTATAATATACAACGGTTGGGTGCAAAATCTACCAAATTACTGGATTGATGAACTTTCGACCGCACAAAGAAATCCAATTCAATAGTACTGATACTACAAATGTGTGACAAATATCACAGCATTTTAGTTTGAAACATTGTTAGTTTCTTACTAGTGCTGTCTTTATACTAATAAAATACCAAATTCAATTATACGGAGAATGTTATGAGCCAAGGACAAGACGATTTAATCGATGATTCACCAAGCAGCGGTGATCACAAGAAATTCCAATTCACCATTGTAGGTAACGAAGTTACGGAAGTTTTTGAATTTAAAAATGGGGAATTAAAACAAAAATCTATAGATGGAGAAAGTGAGTATTATATAGTTGATATCGATAACGGAGAAATCGAGCGTACCGAACAAAACGCTTTCGGAATAGAAATTACACGCTATGCTGATTCTGATGGCGACAAGTTTTATACTCGAATTTCTGAAATATGGATCTCAGACGACTCTTCAGAGCAAGGTGCACATTTCAAGTTTGAAGATGAACTTAAATATTCACCTTCAGATGATAATGATGACATTGCTGTAAGAGGCGAGGAAGATTCTCATGGTGGTAAGGGTGAAGATAGCTTTGTCATTCGAGAAGCTTCGCACCTGCGCATTGCTGATTTTCATCAAGACGAAAATGATGAAATCGTATTTGACACAGGATTCGGGTTAACTTCTAAAGACGAGATTGAAAAATATGTCAAAGAAATTCGTCAAGAAGGTGACGACTTTGTGGTTGACTTTGGCCCAGGCATTTCTATTACGCTAGTCGGCGTTCATGCCGGTCAAATCTCTTGGGACGACGTTAGCGTATTAAGCTAACGAATTACCAAAAGAATTATCAAAAAACTTGCAATTCTTCGTGATCAAATCGCACGAGAAATTGCAAGTTAAGATGTTCCAGTAAATTACTGCAATGCTTTGACCATATTTTCGACCATTTTCTTAGCGTCGCCAAAAATCATCATGGTCTTGTCCATATAGAACAGGTCGTTATCAAGTCCGGCATATCCTGCCGCCATACTACGCTTAACAACCATTACCGTTCTTGCCTTATGCGCATCTAAAATCGGCATTCCGTAAATTGGACTGCCCGGCACATTAGCCGCTGGATTCACGACATCATTTGCGCCGAGTACCAACACCACATCGGTATTCGAGAAGTCACTATTGATTTCTTCCATCTCTTGTACTTGTTCATAGGGAATTTCAGCTTCGGCCAATAACACATTCATGTGACCAGGCATCCGTCCAGCCACCGGATGAATAGCAAAACGTACAGTCACTCCTTTTTTATGCAGTACTTCGGCTAACTCCTTGACCGAATGCTGTGCTCGCGCCACAGCTAACCCATATCCAGGCACAATGATGACGCTATCTGCGTTACCCATTAGGAATGCCGCATCTTCAGCGCTGCCACTCCGATGAGTTTTTTGCACACCATCACCAGTCGCGGCGGCTGCGCCACCGTCACTACCAAAACCACCTAGAATGACAGAGAGGAATGGGCGATTCATGGCTTTACACATAATGTACGATAAGATCGCACCAGAGCTTCCTACTAACGAGCCGGCAATAATCAACATCGGATTTCCCAATGAAAAACCGATGCCGGCTGCTGCCCAACCTGAGTAAGAATTCAGCATCGAAATCACCACTGGCATATCGGCACCACCAATCGGAACAATGATTAAGAAGCCCAATAAGAATGCTATCGCTGTCATTGCCGCAAAAGCTGTCCAGTTAGTAGTTTGATCGAAGAAAAACCACAAGCCAAACCCAATCATTGCAATCGCCAACAACAAATTCACCAAATGTTGTCCGGTAAACACGATGGGAGCACCGCTCATGCGCCCCGATAGTTTTAAAAATGCAATGACTGATCCAGACCAAGTCATAGCACCAATAAAGGTGCCTAAAAATAATTCTAATTTGCTACCTTGCGGCAAAACTGCCGGCAATCCAAAAGAAACTGGATTGTTGACTGCAGCAATCGCAATAAATACGGCCGCCAAACCAACCAGTGAGTGCATGAAAGCAACTAATTCTGGCATTGCCGTCATTTGAACACGTTGCGCTACAATCGCGCCGATTACACCGCCTATGGCAATACAACCCAAGATCAACATCCAGTTTTGCGTCAATGTGAAAGTGGTGCCAACGGCAATCGTCATTCCCACGATACCGAATAAATTGCCACGGCGCGCAGACTCAGGTGAACTTAATCCTTTGAGTGATAATATAAAAAAGACGGAAGCAACTAAATAAGCAAGTGCGACTACATTGGCTGACATTTACGAGTTTCCTTTTTTCTCTTTTTTCTTAAACATTTCCAGCATACGTTGGCTAACCAGAAAACCACCAAAAACGTTGATTGATGCAAGCACTACTGCTGCTGCACCGAGCCAAACGCCCCAATCCGTTTCCGCAGGACCTGCTGCCAACATAGCGCCAACCAGGATAATGCCGGATATCGCATTGGTTACTGACATCAGAGGGGTATGTAGTGCCGGTGTTACGTTCCAGACTACGTGATAACCAACAAAAACTGCCAAAACAAAAACTGTCAGATTAATAATAACCGGATCAATTTCACCAATCATAATGACTCCTTAAAAATTCGATCATCGTTGTTAATGGTCATAATAAAAAAATACCTGTGTATCTCAATATGTGATCTCTGTCACTGATTTGATCAATTTTTCACTATTTAACAACAACTTGGCCGTCAATGGCAACTAGCGTTCCAGCAATAATCTCGTCTGCTCGATCAATTTTGAGTTGACCATTTTCTTGATCTAACATCAGATTAAGAAAATTCATGACATTTCTTGCGTATAAAGTGCTGGAATCAGCCGCAACCAAACCAGGAATGTTAGCAACGCCGATTAAATGCACGCCGTGCTTTATCACTGTTTTATCCAACTCCGATAAAGGACAATTACCACCGGCTTCAACCGCCATATCGACAATCACGGAACCAGGTTTCATCGATTTCACAGTATCTTCTTTAATCAGCACAGGCGCTGGGCGTCCAGGAATCAATGCGGTAGTGATGATGATGTCGGCAGCAACGGCTCGTTCATGGACCAATTCGCCCTGGCGGCGTTTATAGTCATCCGACATTTCTGTCGCATAACCGCCTGCTGTCTCAGCTTTGGCTTTTTCTTCTTCGCTCAAAGGGACTTCAACAAATTTTGCTCCTAAACTTTCTACTTGTTCTTTTGCCGCAGGACGAACGTCAAAAGCCTCCACGACCGCTCCCAATCTTTTCGCTGTCGCAATTGCTTGCAATCCTGCTACGCCTGCACCTAATATCAGTACGCGAGCTGCCTTGACAGTTCCTGCAGCCGTCATCAACATCGGGAAAAATTTTTGATACGCATTGGCGGCCATAATGACTGCTTTGTAACCCGCGATGTTGGCTTGCGACGACAGTACGTCCATACTTTGCGCGCGCGAAATCCGCGGTAATTTTTCCAGGGAAAACGCAGTCAAACCGTGTTTGGCAATTGCTTCGATCCCTTCTTTTTGATGCGGCGCCAATAAGCCTATCAACAATGCATCTTTGCGCATCATAGCCAATTCATTCGATTCAGGGCCTTTCACTTTAAGCACGATATCCGATTGTGAATAAATTTGACTCACATCGTTGACGATAATCGCGCCAGCTTCTTGGTATGCAGCGTCGGTTATACTGGCATGGATACCAGCGCCAGCTTGCACAAAAACCTTGTGAAGGCCTTTTGCCGTGAATTTTTTGATCGTTTCAGGTGTGGCTGATACTCGTGTTTCTCCCCCGCGAATCTCTGCGGGTATGCCTATCTGCATGGAATATTTCTCCTCTTTGCCAATCTGCAAAATTCATAGGGTGGATAAAGTTGTGAATTATAAATCAATTTGCGAAGGATGCCATGATATGGTTTACAAAACTTACAAATAAGTGATCAAAAATCACTAATCTTCAGGCATAAATCTGGATTAGAAATTAAAGCAAATAAATATTTTATTAGTGTTAGAGCAGTCGAGAGAAAAATGGCCTTCTAATTCTTAATGATTGTCGAGATCATATTGCAAATATTTTTTGATTTCGGACATTTGCTCATAAATCTCGGTTAGTAGCTGTACCGATATATTCCAATCCTTATTCATAGAAGCTTTTTCCAGTCTTTCACATAAATCGGAACAATGCAGAGCACCTATGATTTTAGTAGACGATTTCAGTTTATGTCCCAAAAACTCCAATGTATTTAAATCCTTGCTGTCTTCCGCTTTTTTCATTTGTAGTAAAATTTCATCGGAATTCTGAATGAATTTTAACTCGAGCTCCTTTACCACAGCTGCATTGTTGCAAAACATTTCTTGTAAAAAAGAAGTATCAACTATAGGCAAATGATCGGAGGCTATTTCTTTATTTTTCAAGAATTATCCTTTCAATTTAATCTAAAATATTACAAATTCGAATGCCTATCTCATAAAAATACATTACATCATTACGTTAACTGACATGCGCAGATAACTTCTGGCAATTTTCACAGATACCATGCAATTCCAATTGCTGATGCGCCAATTTAAATCCGGTGTTTTGAATGCTCAACGCCAATTCATTAATAATATGTTTTTTAATTCCAATCTCCTTAACATTACCACATTGATCACAAATTAAAAACTGTGGCGTTTCATGTTGGTGTTCGCAAGTAATATGAGCACAGGACATATACTGACTAGCCGTTTCAAGCTTGTGCACTAATCTTTCATGAACGAGAAAATCGAGCATGCGATACACCGACATGATTGGCAGGGTTTCGTTGAAATGGTAACGATATTTTTCGGCAATTTCATAAGCCGAAAGCGGCGTAGTCGATTCAAGCAGAATTATCAGGACGTTTTTGCGTTTATTGGTCAGCTTGACACCCGCTAAAGCACAGGCCTCTTGAGATTTTTTAATAATCTGAGCGATATCCGCGGACATACTTTTTCTTGTGATTTTATACGAAGTTTATTAAAAATAAGATATTCACCGAGAAAGAAAAAGCATGCGCATTGTGATGAATAATCATAGTTAATGCCTTAATCCACCTGGAATGACACTCGGTTTCTTTTGATCTAAGGGTTGGGGATCTAATGTCGCCACCGTCAAATTGTCGTCAGTAAAATATTTTTTTGCGACTTCAACTATTTGTTCAGCCGTTATCATTTTAATTTTCTCTAAAATGGTGTCAATATCACGATGAGACAATCCAGTGCTTTCAAACCGACCTATTTGCATGGCCTGAGAAAAAATTGAATCGCGCTGATAAATATGCCCCGCAATCACCTGCGCTTTAACCCTAGCTAATTCTTCCACAGTCACTCCTGTTTTGACGATTTTTTCAATTTCACCCCTTAGTGCTTGTTCTAAGTCATGGACCGTTTTACCTGCGCGTGGAACAGCGCTCAGGAAAAACATGCCTGGTCCACGAGACATTGCACTATAGCCAGCATCTGCAGAATTAGCGATTTGATTTTCGCGAACCAGCGATTTGTTCAACCGAGCCGATGCGTGACCATCCAAAATGCTTTCCAAAACTTCCAATGCATAGGGCTCCCAATCGGATGAGATATTTTTAATCGCCGGAACATGATAACCCATGATGAGATAGGGTAACTCAGCAGGCGCTTTAACGTTAATTCGTTTAGATCCTTGTTGCACCGGTTCTAATTGAGGATGACGGGCATTGAGAGGAAGTACGGCGCCGGTTTTAATGCCGCCATAATATTTTTGCGCTAAACCCAATACCTCTTTTGCCTCGACATCACCGACGACGACCAGAATGGCATTATTGGGCGCATACCAGCGGTTGTACCAATCTTTTGCGTCAGCAACGCGCATATTTTCCAGATCATTCATCCAGCCTATGATTGGGTTTTTATAAGGATGAGCCTGAAAAGCCATTGCCATCATTTTTTCGTACAACAAAGCACGCGGTTGATCATCGGTGCGCAATCTCCTTTCCTCCATGACCACTTTGATTTCTTTGGAGAATTCTTCTTCCGTGAGCACAATATTTCGCATACGATCGGATTCTAGTTCCATTGCCATCGGCAAGCTGTGTTTATGCAATTGCTGGTAATAGCCAGTATAATCATAGCTGGTAAATGCATTTTCACGACCGCCCGCAGCCGCGATTTTTTTGGAAAATTCGCCATTCGGGAATTTTTCAGTGCCCTTAAACATCATATGTTCGAGTACATGAGCAACACCGGTCAAGCCGTTGACTTCGTCAATGCTGCCTACCTTGTACCAAATTTGTGAAACAACGACGGGAGCGCGGTGGTCTTCCTTAACGATCAACTTCAATCCATTATCCAATACAAATTCATGTGGGTTACTCCACGCGGATAACGCATAGAAAAATGCGCAAAAACTTAAGCTCATTGATCGAGAAAAGTGTGACCATGTAATACGGCGTGAAGGTTTCATTTTTACTAACCTAAGTGTGAATAAACAGAATAAAATTGCGTTTTTGCTTGTTAGCAATCCTTGAAAATATTTGTAGAGCCTACCAGAATGTTCAGTTTTTTTAAATCCAAAAAAAATTCAGAAGAAATTGTTGAAAGCAAAACACCCGAAACTGATGAGTCAGATTCCAAGCAACAGAATGCAACTGGTTTTGCAGATCGACTCAGACTGGGCCTTACACGTACCCGACAAAGCTTAGGTAAGCAACTATCTGCTTTGTTTGGCGGTGGCAAGATTGACGAAGCGTTTTATGAAGAATTGGAAACCATTTTATTAACGTCGGATGTAGGCGTAAACGCAACGCAGCTGCTGTTAGATAATTTGCGTAAGCACGTCAAACGTGATGCCTTGACAGAATCTTCTCAACTGAAATTGGCATTAAAAGACTCCCTTGTGGCAATGTTAAAACCATTAGAACAATCGTTTGATACCAATGCGCAAAAACCTTTTGTGATTATGATTACAGGTGTCAATGGTGTCGGGAAAACCACTTCCATCGGCAAATTGGCCCGGTATTTCCAAACTCAAGGTAAGTCAGTTTTATTAGCGGCAGGAGACACATTTCGCGCGGCCGCACGTGAACAGTTGATAGCTTGGGGCGAAAAAAATAATGTTACGGTGATTGCGCCGGATAGTGATCCGGATAAGAAAAGCGATCCCGCTGCGGTGATTTTTGATGCCATTAATTCTGCCAAATCACGAGGCATCGATATCGTCTTAGCCGATACGGCCGGACGCTTAACAACACAATCGCATTTAATGGAAGAAATCAAAAAGGTTAAACGCGTGATTGCCAAAGCTATGCCGGACGCACCACACGAAGTGCTGCTGGTACTGGATGCCAATACCGGACAGAATGCGATTGCGCAAGTAAAAGCATTTGATGAAGCGTTGAATGTAACGGGGTTGGTTTTAACAAAACTGGACGGCACAGCAAAAGGCGGCGTGGTTGCTGCTATCGTTGGGCAATATGCACAAAACAATCCTCCAGCCTTGCGATTTATTGGTGTAGGTGAAGGGATTGATGACCTAAGACCTTTTAATGCGCAAGAATTTGTCGATGCGATGTTTGATTAATATGCATTGAGTTCCAATAAGCGGCATGATTACTTTCAAGAATGTCTCAAAGCGCTATCCGAATGGATATATTGCATTGAATAATATCAACTTGTCGATTAATGCCGGTGAAATGGTGTTTTTGACAGGTCATTCCGGCGCTGGTAAAAGCACCTTATTAAAATCCATCGCTGCAATAGAACGCCCGACTTCAGGCACCATCACAATTAGCGGGCAAAACATTGCGCAACTCAAACCCAGCGCGATTCCTTTTTTGCGCCGAACAATTGGTATTGTGTTTCAAGATCATAAATTACTTTTTGATCGTAACGTTTTTGATAACGTATTGTTACCATTGCAAATCAGCAATTTCGATACGCATACCGCAGCAAGCCGTGTGCGTGCTGCGTTAGATAAAGTTGGGTTATTAAAAAAAGAAAAGGCTATGCCTATCACGCTATCAGGTGGTGAAAGGCAGCGTTTGTGCATTGCACGCGCAGTGGTGCATCGCCCTACCCTACTGATTGCCGATGAACCGACGGGAAACTTAGATATCGCCTATGGGCGTGACATCATGTCGATGTTTACCTCTTTTAACCAAGTCGGAGTTACTGTAATCATTTCAACACATGATGCTTCGTTGTTAGGAAACACACAGCATCGAGTTTTGTCGTTGGCGCAGGGAAATCTACTGGTATGATTCGTATTTGGTTGGCGCAACATTGGTTTGTTTTGGTATCGACACTGAAGCGGTTGGTTGCAGCGCCTATTACCACGCTACTAAGCGTTGTAATCATGGGAATCGCATTGAGTGTACCCGTCAGTATTTATGTATTAGTGGAAAATTTGCGCTTGGTGATGAATGAAAAAAATCATCCGCAAATGACTCTTTTTTTAAAACACGATATAAAGCAAGAAAATATTGATAAGATTCGGCATGATTTACAAGAACACCCACAAATTTTAGGTTCCCAGTTCATAGCAAAAGATATCGCATTGCAGCAGCTTCTAGAAAACAGCGAATTACCCAATGCCGTAAAAAACTTGCCGCGCAACCCATTGCCGGATGCTTTTGTGATTACTGTTCGTGATGACAGCATGGGTAATTTGCGCGAATTGCAAGAAACTTTAAAAAGTTGGCCTACAATCGAATTTGTTCAATTTGATTCTGAGTGGATCGAACGATTGAAAGCACTACTTCAATTGGGTTGGTCCATCGTTTTAATGATTGTTGCCATCTCCAGCATCGCGATCATAGCGGTGATGTTTAACACGATTCGCTTACAAATCGCCACTAAACGGGATGAAATAGAAATATCCAAATTGATTGGCGCAACCGATCCATTTATCAGACGCCCCTTTCTTTATTTCGGCGCACTCCAAGGATTAACCGCTGGGGTCATTGCCTGGTCGATCGTATTTCTGTTGATTCATTTGATTAATGAACAACTGATTGTGTTCCTACAATTCTATGGAATAGATTTTTTTCTAGAACCATTGTCGACGGAAAATGGACTGAGTTTATTATTTTTTTCCACTTTATTAGGTTGGCTGGGAGCACGTTTATCGGTATCTAATCATCTTTGGCAAATAGAACCATAATGACTGAACAACTGTAGGAGCTGCTGAAACTTTTTTAAAAAATTGGCACTCTGATGCATGGAGTGCTAGAATAAAACTAGTACTAATTAATAATTTTGTGTCAATAGGAGATTATCGTAATGACGAGCGCTTTAGCATTACCCGAAATGGGTAGTAGTATTGAAAGCTACATTCAGTCGGCTAATTCTTTTCCTATTCTGTCTCAAGAAGAAGAAGCGAATTTAGCGCGACGTCTTTGGAATGATGGTGATATTGAAGCGGCACAAAAATTAATTTTGTCACATTTGCGCTTTGTGGTTGCTATTGCACGTGGCTATAAAGGTTATGGCTTGCCTCAAGCGGATTTAATTCAAGAAGGGAACGTCGGTTTGATGAAGGCGGTCAAGCGTTTTGATCCCGAAAGAGGCGTTCGTTTGGTATCTTTCGCCGTGCATTGGATTAAAGCAGAAATCCATGAATTTATTATGCGCAATTGGCGTTTAGTTAAGATCGCGACTACCAAACAACAACGTAAGTTATTTTTTAATTTACGGAGTATGAAAAAAGGTCTTGATACGATGAGCAAACAAGAAGTGGATGCAATGGCAGAAAAGCTCGGTGTCAAATCTGAAGAAGTCGTTGAAATGGAAAAGCGATTCAGTGGCTCCGATGTTTCGCTAGAACCTTTGTCAGAAGAAGCTGATGACGATTCTACTTTCAGCCCTATTCATTATTTGACTGATGAAGTAGAGCCTTCTGGTATTTTGGAAAAAGAACAGTCTTCCAACTTGCGTGAGTCTGGTTTGCAAAAATCGCTTGAGTGTTTAGATGATCGCAGCCGTCATATTATCCAAGCCAGATGGTTACGAGAAAAAGAAGATACAGCAACATTGCACGATCTTGCTGAAGAACTCGGCGTATCGGCAGAGCGCGTTCGTCAAATTGAAGTAAAAGCATTGCAAAAAATGCGCACGACCATGGCAATGAGTGGCTAATTGAACTAAATAGACTACCAAAAACATCTGAAGCTATATTCAATTCCTTCGAAAAAATTCTGTAGCCTGTTGAAAAATTTGGTTTTCTGCCATATTCGAACCTTGTCAATTTCATGTTGATAGAATTGACAAAGTTCGATATGAAATGTTATTCAATATTCTGTACCTGCTCACGCATTTGTTCGATGATAACTTTAAGATCCATAGAAATCTTGGTGATTTCTAAATCGACTGATTTTGCACCGAGCGTATTGGCTTCACGGTTAAGCTCTTGCATCATAAAATCGAGGCGTTTACCAACAGCGCCACCTTTTTCCAAAATATGCTCGACTTCCTCCAAATGAGCTTGTAAACGCGACAATTCTTCATCAATATCTATTTTTGCAGCAAATAAGGCAATTTCCTGACGAATTCGGTCGTCCTCCAAGTTTTCTATGATTTCTTTCAACCGTGCGCTCAGCTTTGCTTCAAAATTAGCTATCAAGGTTGGAACACGAGGACGGACAATTACTAAATGTTGGCGAATTTGCTGAATGCGGTCTAAAACGATAGCTTTGAGTTTTTCGCCTTCACGATTTCTAGATGTTTTTAAATCTTGCAAAGCTTTTTGTAGTAATTCCATACTGATAGCGCCAAGCTCATCGACAGGTAAATCCTCATTTCCCACAATTCCGGGCCATTTGAGTATTTCTGCGACGGATAACGGCGCGACAGTCGGATATCGTTCTAGCACGCTGTTATTAATCCGCATTAAGTTTTCTAAAGTAGCAATATTAAGTTGCTGTTCTTTTTTCAGTTCTTCTAACGGTAAAAAATTTAACCGGCATTCTATTTTTCCACGTTGGAATTGACTAGCAACCATTTCCCGCATAGCTGATTCATGCTTACGAAAGTCTTCTGATAAGCGAAATTGCACATCTAAAAATCGATTATTGACTGAGCGCAATTCGATATTTAAAGAACCAAAAGGAGTTTCTCGAGCGGCTACGGCGTAACCGGTCATGCTAAGGATAAAATTCATGGCTTCTCTGAATGAGTCGGGGATAAAGTAAATAACTCGGTGAATATCGAACCTAAACCGCATGATGAAGGCGCTGGTTTCTGATCAAGCAGGCCGGTTATAGTGAAGGGCATCGTTTGATTAGCAGGATCAAATGTCACTTGACTGACATCCATATAAACACGATCTCCAGCAGCGTTCAGTCGCCATAGATTAGGTATTTTTTCATCCGGTTGATCAAAGCAATAGGGCAAACTGTCACCGTGCATTGTTAAGACTGGTTTTTTAAATTGCAATGTTTGGGCTTTGATCAACTCACGAATCTTTTGATAGCCATTGCAATTCTCACGAATTTCTTTAGAACAAGCAGGTTTCTTATCGTTTTCATACTCGTAAATATCGGCGTGAAAAGCAATAACAACGGCTTCAATTGATGCTTTGGATTGCGCCGTTTGGAATAATTTGATAACCCATTCTGCATTATATTGATCGCGCTGATCGGCAACATCGAGTGCTTTTCCCTTATCGCTGCGCTCGATTTGATTACGTCCGTTATTGGTCCCGGGTAAATGGAGTGTGGCAAACAGGATGTTATCCAGTTGCCAGGTAGCATTTTCAATAAAACCTGGTTGTCGAGTGAAGCCGGCAATGTCTTTACTTAACTGTAATTCATCTCGAATAAAAAAAAGCTGCCGCAAAAACTCAAGCCGCTCTAATTCATCGTAACGTTTAGAAAAATTAAGCGTTGAACGGTCACAGTCTGTCCAATCGTTGTCTCCTGGCGTATAAACGGTTTTATGCGGATTTAACTGCGCGATTTGCCGATAATGATCCGCAAATAATTCATCGCTACAACTGGCTCTAGCTATTTTAAAATCACCCAAGTGTATCAATAACGGGGGATTAAGCGCTTTGATCGCTTTGGCAATAATGCCATCCGGATGTTCGAGCGCCGCATACTCGGAATCACTATAAGGAATATCGCTAATCACCGCAAACTGAGTCTGTTTCTTTGGAGTGACAGAGGACAAAGGCAAATCACCGGCCAATATTGTTGCTGAGCATACGCTCAATAATGCAAAAAAAACTATGCAGTTGAAGAACCCCATCATTATGAGTCGCTATGGTCCTGAAAAACCAAACCAGCATGTTCACGCAGTTTATGAAAACGAATCGCTGGCCAATTGTCTTGCGCAACGCTCAATTCTGCGCCAAACGACGCTAAAAAAGTAGGCGCATCAACGGCATCGTAGGCGATACGATGTGAGTTCGCATCGATAAACCGCTGCAGTTCTTTGGGATCATCTGCAGTAATCCAACGCGCCAATTGATACTTAGCCGGAGCAATACGGGCGGCCACCTGATATTCATGCTGCAAACGGTGCGTAACCACTTCAAATTGCAACACACCAACCGCCCCAAGCAATAATATGTTACTTAAATGCGGTCGAAAAACTTGTATCGCACCCTCTTCACCCAATTGTGCTAAACCCAGTTTCAATTGCTTGCTCCGTAATGGATCGGCAACTTCTACCGTGCGAAACATTTCCGGCGCAAAAAACGGTAATCCGGTAAATTGCAAAACCTCTCCTTCGGTCAGTGTATCGCCGAGTTGTAACGTGCCGTGATTGGGAATGCCAATGATATCGCCGGGATAAGCTTCTTCGAGGATGTCACGTCGCTGCGATAAAAAAGAGACCACCGTACTGGTGCGAATATCTTTGCCGCTTCGTGATACTTTCAAGTTCATGCCGCGCTTAAAATGCCCAGAACATACACGTACGAATGCAATGCGATCCCGATGCGCAGGATTCATATTGGCTTGAATCTTGAATACCATCCCGGAAAATTTCTTTTCATCGGGAACTACTTCGCGTTGAATCGCATGACGCGATTCAGGTGGCGGCGCCAATTCGACTAAAGCATCCAGAATTTCACGCACGCCAAAGTTATTGATAGCAGAACCAAAAAAAACAGGAGTTTGTTTACCTGCCAGGAATTCTTCTTGATTGAAGGCAGGTGACGCACCTTTGATTAAATCGATTTCTTGTAGCGCAGTCGATAATTCCGTACCGAACCGCTGTTGCAATGCAGGATCATCAAAATGCGCGATGGTTTCTTCATTTTCGTTGATGCGGTCTGCGCCAGCTTGGAATACCCGCATACAGTCGTGGCGCAAATCGCATACGCCATAAAACCGCTTTCCCATGCCGACTGGCCAAGTGAACGGTATCGTTGACATGCCAAGTGTGCGTTCAATTTCATCCAGCAAATCGAGCGGTTGTTGTACTTCACGATCCATTTTATTAACGAATGTTACGATTGGCGTATTTCGTGCGCGGCACACTTCAAGCAAGCGCAACGTTTGCGCTTCAACACCATTGGCTGCATCGATCACCATCAAGGCAGCGTCGACGGCAGTAAGAACACGATAAGTGTCTTCGGAAAAATCTTGGTGTCCCGGTGTATCCAACAAATTGATCACACAATCACGGTATTCCATTTGCATCACCGAACTGGCCACCGAGATACCGCGTTGTTTTTCGATTTCCATCCAATCCGATGTGGCATGGCGACTGGCTTTGCGCGCTTTAACACTACCGGCAATATGAATGGCGCCAGCATACATCAATAATTTTTCTGTGAGCGTGGTCTTGCCTGCATCTGGATGGGAAATAATGGCAAACGTGCGACGTCTCGCAACTTCTTGATGGATACTCATGAGCTAAGACAACGATTCCTGTGAATAAAGAAAGCAGTGGGTGGTATGGGTATTACTAAAAGCATTGGAGGTTGGATAGCTTTCGCGACAAATCGGCATTGCTTTAGGGCAGCGTGGATGAAAATGACAACCGGAGGGTGGAGCTGCGGGTGAAGGCAAATCACCTTGTAAGCGGATAATGTGTTGATCACGTTCTGGTTTGATTCTTGGCACAGACGACAGCAACGCTTGGGTATAAGGATGTTTCGGCGTTTCCATAATTTCATCGACCAAGCCGCGTTCAACAATACGACCGAGATACATGACCGCGACTTCGTCCGCCAAGTATTCCACTACCGCGATATTATGCGTAATAAACAAAAATGCTATCCCTAAATGATCTTGTAATGATTTTAATAGATTTAATATTTGTGCCTGAACAGACACATCTAACGCACTGGTTGGTTCATCACAAACAAGTAATTCGGGATTCACTGCCAGAGCGCGGGCAATCGCAATGCGTTGCCGTTGACCACCGGAAAATTCGTGTGGGAAACGCCATTTTACCTCAACTGGCAAGCCAACACGCTGCAATAATGCATCTGTTTCTTGCTCAAGACACGTATCGGACTGATCATTGACTCGCAACGTATTCATTCCTTCTTGCAAAATCTCACGGATACGCATGCGTGGATTCAATGAAGAATAAGGATCTTGAAAAATAATTTGAAATTGTGCACGAATTTTGTGCAATTGACTGCGACTCAGTTTTGTTAATTCTTGATTCTTGAAACGCACGCTTCCGGATGTCGGCGGAATCAATTGCAAAATACTTTTACCTATCGTGGTTTTGCCACAACCCGACTCCCCCACCAAAGCCAATGTTTTACCGGCGCTAATTTGTAAAGAGACACCATCCACGGCACGTACATGCCCAACAGTACGTTTGAACAAACCTTTGCGAATCGGGAAGTGTACTTGTAGATCGGTTACTTGAAGTAACGGTAAGTCCGTTACGTTAGGTAGCATTTTCTGTTCTTTTCCAGCCTTGTCAGAATGTGTCGCGATGGCAGTTTCAGCGTTAGCAGCACGCTGAATACTGTCATCGTATAAATGACAACGCACTTGATGATTTTCTTTCACTACATGCCATTGAGGAATCGTTTGATGGCATAGCGACATGACTTTAGGGCAGCGATTGGCAAAGCGGCAACCGGTAAAGGTTTGCTCCAACGAGGGAACCGCACCATGAATGACCGCAAGCGCCTGATTGCGCTTGTTCTTTTCGGGCAAGGAAGCAAACAATTGCTGCGAATAAGGATGACGGGGTTGGTTAAAGAAATCTTCACGCGCCGCGCTTTCTACGATTTCACCGGCGTACATCACCCCTACTTGTTGAGCCATTTCTGCGACTACGCCGAGATCGTGCGTAATCAATAGAATCGCCATTTGTTTGCGGTGTTGCAGTTGGCGTAACAAATCCAATACCTGAGCCTGAATAGTAACATCCAAAGCAGTCGTAGGTTCGTCGGCGATCAGCAGTTCAGGTTCACCCGCTAACGCCATGGCAATCATGGCACGTTGTTTCATACCGCCAGAAAACTGGAATGGATACTCGTGCATACGACGTTCCGCATCGGGAATGCCAACTTGCTCGAGCAACTCGACAATACGGTTTTGTATCGCCTGATCCGATAATTGCAGATGCTGTTTCAACACCTCTGCGATTTGCTCCGCAATCGTCATGACCGGATTAAGGCTGAGCATCGGTTCCTGAAAAATCATGCTAATACGCTTGCCACGAATGGTACGCATAGCCAATTCCGGCAAGCGTAATAAATCCGTTCCATTGATATCCACATGCCCCGAGACGATTTCACCGGCATCGGGTAACAATCGCATGATTGATAGCGCAGTCATGGATTTGCCGCAACCCGATTCGCCAAGCAACGCAAAAGTTTCACCGGGATTAATCTTTAGAGATAAACCGTCAACAGCGCGAATGGGTTCCGCACCTGTGTGCAGTACTGTTCTTAATTGATTAATCTCAACCAAAGCGTTCATAAGGAATTGGTTGATTTGGCCGGGTTGTCAATCTTGGAAGTTGCCAATAAATGTTTTTTTTCAGAGCGATGCTTAACGTGATGTTGCTTTAACGTACGAGTACGTGGATCCAATGCATTCTGTACCGCATCGGCGAATAGATTGGCACTGAGAACTAGCGCCAACATGAAAATGAATGCCGACAATAACGCCCACCAAACCATAGGTTCACGTGCCATTTCCAGTCTTGCGGCATTGATCATGGTACCAAAACTAATCATCGATGGATCAACGCCCACGCCGACATACGATAATACCGCTTCCGCCAAAACCAAGCTGCTAAAATCCATGACGGTGGCGATAAGCACCAAATGCATGACGTTTGGTAAGATATGTCGAGTAATGATGCGCCAATGCGAAACACCAAAAGCATGCGCGACTTGAATATACTCCAACTCGCGCAATTTCATGGCTTCACCGCGCAACAAGCGACATAAACCCGTCCAGCTGGTTATTCCTAGAATGATGCACAAAAACAGCAAACGTAAATCTGCACGTGCAGCCGTCGTATCAAAAATTTCGGGATGCGTTTCGATATACACTTGCATCATCAAAACAGCAGCGGCAATCAGCAACACACTGGGAATCGAATTCAACGTGGTATAAAGATATTGAATGACATCATCGATCCAACCGCGGAAATATCCCGCCATAATTCCCAACAATAAAGCAAACGGTAACATGATTAGCGTTGTCAGGGTACCGATGACCAAGGCAACTCGGATACTTTTCAACGATTGATACAACACATCTTGACCAACTTTATCGGTTCCCAGAACATGGTAGTACCCTATCAAAGCGGAAACACTGCCGACCAATAACGATAAAATCAGCAGCGTCATCAAAATTGCGTACCATGGAATTTCAGTGGTACGTTGCCAGATCATTGTAAAAGTTTGCGTGAAACTGAGCTGGTTACGATAGGATAGCGTAGTCGTCAAAACAACTAAAAACAAGCACCAAATCGCCAAACCATAAGCCGCTCCCCGTATTGTACGGATCAAAATATCGGCCGTATGCTCTGTTTCAGGATTTTTTAGATGTGCTCCACCATAGAGTAAGCGCGCAAAAGAACGTGTTTGCTGTCCATCGGGTAGCTCAATCGTCTCCTTGGCGTACAAGTGTGTCGCCAGCGGCGCAGAATAGGTTTTCTCCACCTGCAACCGTAAAGGCGTCACCAGAACATCCAAGACACTCAACACATCCGCACTGTAATTTACTTCACCGTTTGAATGAGTTTGCTCCAACGCTGGACGAAAATGAACAGTATCGAGTAAACCAATCAACAAAAAAAACAATAAAACAGTGAGTGACGCCATCCCGCTGGCGCTATGCCCTACACGCTCCCATAAAGCCAGCAAATGCGGATGGCGACGCACATAACCTACACCGATCAAAACCATTGTCACGAACAGGTAGATCAGTGCGTCAGTCCAGAGGATTACCGGATCGAAAAACATGCTGAGTTTTTTTCCAGTGAATACCAAAAATAGCTAGAGGAATATTCGCTGAAAGCTCAAGCGTAAATTACCGCTAACAAAGGATAAAAAAGCAAATAGCTAAGCCAACTGCAGGATAACTATTTGCTATCACAAGAAAATCTAATGTTTATTGTTGAGTATATAAGACATTACCGTAGTTCAAATATAACTTCAGGTCCTCTACAAATCAGCGCCCCTGCAGAATCTTGCGGACGTCCATTAATTTGAATAGTGGTAGCAAAATAGACACAACAAGACGAAGCATCAACAGTAAAAAAATATCTTATTTGATTATAGGTTTTAACATCGTCGTTGACTACCGTTACTTCAGTATAAGGTGTACCATCCATCAATCTCACAATAACTTTACCATGAGTCGAGTCGATTAACTGAGTTGATACTCTTACTTGCATTATTTTCTCCTTTTTGTGAATTAAATTAACATGACGCAATGCTTTATTTAGATTTCTTTAATTTCCCCCCTAAAAATTTAAAGTAAGTTTTACAAAAAAATTCCTATCAGGTATAAATCGAGGTGAAACTGGTTCTGAAGTTTTGTAACTGTCATCCATGAAATAAAAATTTTCGTCCAACAAATTTTTTCCTTCAATGCTAATTATTCCAACACGATTAAGTAAACGGAATCCAACGGCTAAATCAAGTAAAACAAAATTATCGACCCCCGATTGAGTCGTCGTAAAATTCCTTTTTCCTTGCCCATCAGCACTCCTAGTTAAATCATGACTAATGTAAGTGCCTGTTAGTCTAGAGAATATTCCGGATGGATGGAAATACTCGATAGCGAGAGGCACACTTAAAGTCTCTAAGTTTGATGGAAGATAAAAGTATCGTGTATCCGAGCTAGAAGTTTTTTCAAACCAAAAATCCCCTTTTAATGTCCAGTAGGAATGGGGTGTCCAATATAAATAAGTGCGATAAAGTTCTTCTTCATATTTTCGGAAATCTTCAACAGGAGGATTCGAGCCATCTCTTACAGGAATAGGAATTTTAATAAGGCGATTAGATATTTCAAAACCACCAAATAATTTTTCATTTACTTTAAAATCTAGTCCCAGTCCGACCCTACGGGATCGAGTTCCATTGTAATCATCATAAAACTGATTGAATCCTGCTACTTGAGTAGGCTCAAGTGATTGTTGACCCATAATATGAGATTTAGTTGATTCGAACCACGTTGCACGTAATCTTAAAAAATGATTAATATCCCATTGCAAACCAAACTTTGGGTTTATTTTACCAACCGTTGTATCAATGCTGCTTGTAAAAAGATCATAACTTAGTCCCAGTGTTGCATTTAAAGTTGGAAGAAAAAAAGTATTCGTATAAATATAAAAATTCTTTCTACTAATATCTTTAATTTCTTGAGAATGTTGGGGTTGGGGTATATGTTGAGTGAAATTATAACTACCTGCGCCAACTAAAGCGTTAAAAATTCCTTGTGTAATTTGATGTTGCCCTTCAATCTGGTAACCGGATAGATCAGATTTATGTCCATTAGTTTTATTGGGTGTATCCTCATTTATATAGAATATATTCTCATTTCTATCAATATATTTAGCAGAAAAAAGTAAATTTTGATTATGTGTTAATGAATAGCGCCCACCAACACGAAAAATATTTTCAATAAGTTTTCTATTATAGCTTTTGAAGTTTTTATCAAACTTGTTTACCACTTCCCCCAAATTATTGGTATTTGAATTATCAGAAAATCTTAACGTTAAATCACCGTGTTCGGTTTCCCTTCTACGTACTTCAGCTTGCACATTCAATTTCGGTGTGAGTGCATACTGAAAGAATCCATTGTACACATTGTGATTTTGATCATTATTAGGACGAAAACCATTGGTTTCATAATGAAACTGCCCCAAACTGACTGACGCTCTGTCACGCTGCATCGAAGCAACGACTTCATTGCCAAGTGTTCCGTTACTACCGACAATGCCTGAAGTGACAATTTGTGGCTTGTTACGCTCCATTAATGGTGAAAATTCATTAAAACTAACTGCTGATGGAGTTGTGCCGGTAATAATATTCAAATCGGCCACAGCCATGTGGGGTTGCACTGGATTGACATTGATGGGTTGCAGTAATTGTGCTTGCAGTAACTCGCTGACACGGGCGATCTCATGTCTGGGCGTATTCGCATAGGTATCCGAGAGAAAACGGTGTGCGGAGTGATTAGCGGGATCGTAACTCAATGATTTCGCTGTTTCCATGATGGCGCGACGCTCGAATCCCAATGTCTCAAAAATGCGCGCAAGACTTGATCCACGAGCCGCTTCGTCACGATCAAGCAGAAATTTTGAACGGTATACCGCACGGTTGCCATTCAATTCAATCGATTTTTGGATATCTTGCAAGGCTTCTATCGGGCGGTTCTGCGTTTGTTTCTGGATTGCATCATAAAGCCACGGTGTGGGGTCTTTCGGGTCGCGTTCTTTCGCCAAATCAAACTGCGTTCCAGCCAGCGGATAGCGTCTTTCTTCAAAATAAGCTTTTCCCAAATAACTGCGTATCAATGAATTAGCCGGATCAAGACTTGCGGCAATTTCAAGCTGGATGCGCCCCGCCTCAAGTTGCCCTTGGCGAATCAGTGTCAATCCCAACCCGAGTCGCGGCATGGGGTCGGATGAATCCAATACAATCGATTGGTTAAAAGCTTCTTTGGCACCATCGATATCAATCTGCAATAAATGCGTAAAACCCAAGACACTTTGTGTTTGAGCGAGATTCGGTTGTAACCTGACCGCTTCCTGTGCCGAAGAAATTGCGCGGTCTGTTTCTCCCGTTGACATCTGTAGTTCTGCCAAGCGTGCCCAAGTCAGGGCGTTGCGAGCGTTTAATTCTAAGGCTTTATGGACGCTAGCGAGTGCCGTTTCAATTTCGAACTGTGCTTGTTGTGCATAAGAAAGCGCTAGATATGCGACTGGAGATTGCGCATTGAACTGTACTGCTTGATTCGCATAACTGCGAGCAGCTTCTTTGTCACCTTGTACCACCGCAATGATGGCAAACAATGCATGCGCGTCACTATTGTCAGGTTGTTTTTGTATGAGTTTAGTAATAATTGATTGAGCGTCATCGGCTTGCCCAACTGCTAAAAAATCACTGGCTTTCTGAATCATTTGACCGGTATCTGAAGGATCAAATTGCCAATAGCTTGTGATCGTTGGATAATGCAAAGCCCATCGCACCGCGTCAGTAGGATGAACATTAATACTTTTTTGTGGTGCTTGATAAGGTTGTGCCGTAGCAGCTTCGCGATCATTTAAAACGACATTGCCGTAATCATTGCTCGCCGTAACCTTGCCTTCATATACAACCACTTGACCGTTTTCAGGGGTCGCCCTGACCAAAAATTCGGTGCCATGAACGCTTGCATTGATAAATGGTGTTTTAACGTCAAAGGGTTTTGGAGTGCGGGTTATGATATGAATGGCTCCTTCGAGCAAATTCATCAGAAAGGATTTGTTTTTATCTTCCTCGAGTAGAAAAGTCATGCTGCTGCGTTGATCCAAACGCAACATACTGTTATTAGCTAAGCGTAAACCAGCGCGACTATTCGTGCGAGAACGAATTATGTCTCCTAAACAAACCGCATCATTCATACCGATAGAAGTCCATATATTATTCTTATTGTTGACTGCACGGCGTATTTCAATCGTTCCTTCAATTGAAACGATACGTGCAAGTTCTATTTTGCAAGTTTGCGCTGCATACGATAGAACAGATTGCACTCCTAACATTAAAACAAACATATTGATGAATATCGCTAGCATTGCTTTTTTGCAAAGCAAATTGGCGAGATAGATTCGATATGCTTTCACGATGTTGTGTTTCAAAAAGGCGAAACGCCCTATGCCTCAAACGAGATAAATACTTTTTAATTAACTGACTGTCAATAACCGCTCTACTTTAAGGGGATTGTAATGGATACACAATTTCTGCAATGTGATTTTTATCACATTACTCGTAATACTAAGGAAACTAGAATTGAATTTGTAATCTGGTACCAATGGAGTCAGATACAAACTATTAGCTAAAGGTGCGAGGTATTCCCAAAAAGAAGCCAATCAGCAGGTCGGGATCGCTTCACAAATAAAAGAAACAACTGAATTTAAATAGCGAACAAATTAATGACACCATCTAAGCCGACATAGTTAATCGCATAAGTAGCCTGTTCTTTGACAATAGGCTTAGCGTGATAAGCAATGCTAAATCCTGATTCGGACATCATATCCAAATCGTTGGCTCCATCTCCGATGGTGATGACTTGTTCACGTTTGATACCTAATTGTTCTTGAACTTGTTTCAGTTTTTCGGCTTTTCCCTCTCTACCCAGGATTTTTCCGACAACTTTTCCGGTAAGCTTTTCATTTTCGACTTCAAGAACATTAGCCGCAGAAAAATCTAAATTGAGCTTGTCTTTAACGCGATCAGTAAAAAAAGTAAATCCACCGGAAATAACCATGGTTTTTAACCCATGTTTTTTGGCTTGTTGTAGCATTTTTTCCGCACCAGGACTCAATTTAACCCGTTCATCATAGACTTTCTGCAACATGTTTTGATGTACGCCTTGAAGCAGTGCAGTGCGACGTGTCAAACTTTCTTCAAAACTGATTTCACCACGCATGGTTTGCAATGTTATTTCAGCAACTTGCGGTTTGATAGCATGCATATCCGCAATTTCATCGATTGATTCAATCGCGAGTAAAGTCGAATCCATGTCCATTGCAATCAACTTAAAATCCTGCAGTTTCCGTCCTGCATCTACAAAAGCGAAGTCAAGTTGCGCTTCTGTGCAATATTCAGAGATATCTTCGGTTTGAGTAACATGCGTAAGACGAAAAGCTTGCGCAGTAATTTTTTCAATTGCATCGGCACCAGTTATTTTGGCTAGGGTACGCAGGTCACTATTGAGGACATTCAGGCCTTGAATGATTAAATTCATAGAATAAGGAAAAAATCAGAAAATTATTGATAGCGTGTTACTACAATGAAGGGTGCCATTCTACAATCCGATTGCGACCACTATTTTTAGCTGCGTAGAGCGCAATATCAGCAGCTTTTATCATGTCTAACGGTACTCGAAACAGATTTGTACCTCCTTCATTGGAGACAACCCCAATTGAGGCGGTAACATTAACGACAAATTCGTTGTCTACTTTGAAATTAATTTTTGCTATAGAATCTTTAAGCCGCTCAATTAGATTTCTTGACGCATCCAAAGTGGTGCCCGGTAGGATTAAAGCAAATTCTTCTCCACCAAAACGACTGAAAGTATCATCCTGACGAATTTGTTCAAAAATAGTAAAGGCTACCGCCGTAAGAAGTGAATCCCCTGCTACGTGTCCATAAGTATCATTAATTTGTTTGAAATAGTCCAAATCAATGATGGCAACAGTAAGCGGTAAATTGTATTGAGCGGACAAATTAAATTCACGCCGCAAGGTATCATCAAAATACAAACGATTATAGGCACCAGTCAAGCCATCTCTTTGGGATTTTTCTTCCAAATCTTTCACTTTTGCTAAATTATGAATCATCAGCAATTCTTTTGCTTCGGCCATCACGGTCGTTGCATCAATCGATCCGTAAATACTCAAATCAAACAGATCTTCGACAGAGCTCAAACCTGTTTCCATGATTTTGATCACCTCAACTAGCGCTTCGCTAGTCATCCCTAGCCAATCGTAAGCAGCCTCAACTAAGAGGTTGATCTTATTGCAATCACGAGGAAAAAGAAAATAATCCGCCAAATACCGTGAGACAGCAACACAAGACTGTAAAGTGGGGCCATGATTTTTAGGGCCAGGATGGCTGTGGCTAGCAATACAAGACAATGCGATAAAATCAGGAATATTCCATTTTCGAAGCAATACATAACCCATTTCATCATGTCCAAAACCAAAAGTTTCCCGTTCGGTTTTCAACTGAGTGTCATGATCCTGTTTTGCTAGTTGAATTTGCGCATATTCTTCCGGCATGATAGCCGCAAATGCGAGGATGCCAATCTCTTGAATGAGTCCAGCTAATAATAGGTCGTCTAAAAAACTGACCGCAAATTTTTCTCCCAGGGCACGACAAGCAAGCGCCGAGGTAATAGAACGGCGCCAAAAAATATCATGATCAAAATTAGCTGGATACCCAACGCGCGATCCTTTCATTAGTGAATTACTTAATGAAAAAGAAAGCGCTATAACGATCACAGAATGTGTGCCAAGAATGCTTACCGCTTGGCGAACATTGGTTGCTACACGACGGGATTTATATAACGGTGCATTAGCTGCTTTTAGGAGTTTTGCTGAAAGGACCGGATCCAAAGAAATATACTGGCAAGCAGTCCCGATATCGGCATCCGGATCGTTGGCTAATTCTATTATTTTTACCGCAACTGCAGGGAGAGTAGGTAGCGTTGTACAAAAATCAAGGCGTTTCTTTATTCTTTCATCCAGCACTTATTACACCTGCTTGTCGAATTATAAAAGCGTCAGTCATATATTTAGCTTGTAATTATAGTATAACGGACGCTTAAGCGCCTAAGTAAATATATTTGATTACTAAGGAATATAATATCTTTCAGTATTTAATTATCATTATATTGATCAAATGTTATGCTACGTATTTTTTAATATACTAGAAAAATTTCATAAAGGAGTTTATGGTGGATTTTGCAATTAAAGTAGGAAACCCCGAGAAACAACGTGGCGCATGCATGGTAGTCGGTGTTTATGAATCTAGGAAATTATCTAGCTCAGCAAAAGTTTTAGATAAAATTTCTCAAGGGCATATTAAAAACTTGCTTGCTACCGGCGACATGGAAGGCAAAGCGGGTACTTATTTATTATTGCATCATGTTCGGGGTAGTTTATTTAAAAGAGTTTTATTAATTGGACTAGGTAAAGAACAAGAATTTAATGAAAAATCTTTGCAAAGCGTGATGAATACGGTTTCATCTACTTTGCAAAAGACTGCTGTCACCGATGTGGCCTTATTTCTGTCTGATTTTCCGTTGAAAAAACAAACTAACGACTGGAAAGTATGTCAGCTCGTGATTCAATCGATTGCTAACAACTATCGATTCACTCAATTGAAAAGTAATCCAGAAAATGAAGAAAATTGTTTGCGAAAAGTGATCTTCTACATTGAAAACCGTTCTGAACTGGATATGTGTGAACGCTCTGTGCAACAAGGAATTGCTATTGGACACGGCATGAACTTCGCCAAAGATCTCGGAAATTTAGCGCCCAATATATGCACCCCCACTTATCTTGCCAAACAAGCTAAGGATTTATCCAAATCACACAAACTCAAAGTGGATGTGCTGGATGAGAAGGATATGGAAAAATTAGGCATGGGTTCATTGTTGTCGGTAGCGCAAGGCAGCAATCAGCCAGCCAAATTGATTGTTTTGGAATATTACGGGTTAGAAAAGAAAGAAAATCCCTTCGTCTTGGTTGGAAAAGGAGTTACATTTGATACCGGTGGAATTTCACTGAAACCCGGTGCGGATATGGACGAAATGAAATTCGATATGAGTGGAGCAGGCAGTGTACTAGGAACTTTACACGCGGTTGCTGCGATGAAACTGCCGATTAATGTTGTCGGAATCATTCCCGCGACCGAAAATATGCCGAGCGGTAAAGCCACAAAACCTGGCGATATCGTAAAAAGCATGTCGGGGCAAACGATAGAAATTTTAAACACCGATGCGGAAGGTAGGTTGATACTTTGCGATGCACTGACTTATGCTGAACGCTTTCATCCTAAAGCGGTTATCGATATTGCAACCTTGACAGGAGCTTGTGTCATTGCACTCGGTAATTTTACAACGGGGTTAATGAGTAATGATGACGATTTAGCGCAGGAACTATTAGCAGCGGGTGAAAAAATAGGAGATCGGGCATGGCAGCTTCCTTTGTGGGACGAATATCAAGATTTACTTAAAAGCAATTTTGCAGATATGGCAAACATAGGTGGGCGAGCTGCTGGAACCATTTCTGCTGCATGCTTTTTGTCTCGATTTACCAAGAAATACCGCTGGGTTCATTTGGATATTGCAGGAACCGCATGGAAATCGGGTAAGGATAAAGGCTCTACGGGCCGCCCCGTGCCGCTACTGTGTCAGTTTTTGCTAACGCAATCTCAAATCAATCATTAATTGAGATCATTGATTCACATATCGATTTAACTGAAATTTATTGGTGATGACAGAGATTTATTTTTATTCCGGCGCTTACGACAAGTTAACCACCGCTTGTCGGCTTTGTGCCAAAGCGCTACAGCAAAATATGCGAGTGCTGATTTATATTCTTGATACTACCATGATGAATAAAATGGATGAGTTATTGTGGACTTTTTCTGCGACTAGCTTCATTCCTCATTATTCTGTTTTAAGTCAACATGACAAAGAAGTGATCGAGTCGTCACCAGTAATTATCAGCAATAATATTCAAGCTGGTGTTCATTTTGATGTTTTATTAAACTTGCATAGTGAGTGTCCTCCCATGTTTGAACAGTTTAAACGTTTAATCGAAATCGTCGATTTATCTGATCACGATAGTGAAAGCGGGCGTCATCGATTTCGTTGCTATAAGCAAAAGGGTTTCACAATCCATCATCATCAACTAAAAGATTCGACAACTTCTTAACGTTACTAATTTTGATATCATGTTTGAGAACAATTCCTTATCAGATCATGACGATGCTAAAATTTTAGAAAAATTCAGTAATCTATTGAACAAATATCAGAACCACATAGAAGAGGGAATGAACAATGAACATCGCGACAATTTGAAAGCTTCAAGCCTCAAACGCGATGATTCAAAATTAAATCCTGACAATATTCCAACTTTGACTCAAAGTGTCCTGCTGCATCAATCGATCGCTTCATCTCAAGCCATAAAAAATTCACCTATTCGTTATATACTTGATACTGCGCTACAAGATGTTGGGATAGAAATGAATAATCTTGATCGTGAAGCGTTAGCGAGCGCGCTGGAGAATCGATTAACTGAACCGAGTCAATCTACTCATTCAGAATGAAGGGAGTGTTACTTTATTAATGGATTGTATATTGATTTCTGAAAGCTTCTGATGTAAATAAATAAGGTTTTGCCAAACCAAATCCTTGCACAAAATCAATACCAATTTCTTCAACAATTTGTAACGTTTGAATATCCTCGACCCATTCCGCAATCGTCTGTAATTCCATGTGATGTGCTACATGATTGATTGATTCAACCATCGCACGATCAACAGTATCGTTACGAATATTTCGAATGAGTTGCCCATCTATCTTTAAAAAATCTATTGGAATATTCTTCAAATAACCAAAAGAAGATAAGTTAGTACCGAAATCATCCATTGAAACGCGACAGCCTAAATTTTTTACTGTTACCATAAACTCCGTTACTCGTTGCAAATCTAACAGAGTAATCTTCTCAGTAATTTCAAAACAAATATTATTAGGATGAATGGTTTGTTTTTTTAAGTTTTGAACCACGAAATCAAGAAAATTTTCATCACTGACAGCATGAGAAGATAGATTAATAACGTACCTGCCTGTAGATTTTTTTTGCACTCTGGTTTTTATTAATTCTAGCGATTGCTTAATAACCCATCGATCAATTTCCACCATTTGATGATTACGTTCTGCGAGGGGTAAGAAGATATTCGGTAAAATTAGCTGATTTTTTTCACCGTATAAACGCACGAGAATTTCACCATGTTCTTCCAAAGTACTTGCATGGGAAACTGCTATGATAGGTTGAAAATAGAGGCATAACCGTCGATTGGCTATTGCATCTTGAATACGTGGCGACCAATATACATCATCCTTATTGTCTAGTAAGGAAGCATTTGTTTCTTGATAAATTTGTACTTGATTGCGGCCTTGATTTTTAGCTGTGATACATGCGTTATCAGCGGCTTTCATAACATCTTCTAATTGTTGGTGAGTATCTTTTATTGGGTAGAGGCCAATACTCAGTCCGATAGAAAAAGTTTTATCGTGCCATTGATAACGAAAGTTTTGCACTAATTCTCTTAAAGTATTCCCCACTTGTAATGCTTCTTCCTCTGGGCAGTGCTCCAAAATGACACAAAATTCATCACCGCCCAGACGTGCAAGAGTATCGCGTGCGCGCAGCTTAGAATTTAAAAGAGCAGTGATTTGACGCAGCAAATCGTCACCAGCGGCATGTCCACAAGCATCGTTAATGGATTTAAACTGATCCAAATCAAGAAATAGTAATGCATGAACATCATTCTTACGATGCGCCCTGAGAATTTTTCTTAATCGTTTTTCGAACTCGTGTCGATTGAGCAAACCGGTAAGAGAATCGTGTGTTGCTTGATAAGTCAGCTTATCCGTGAGCTTGCGTTGTTCGGTAACATCACGAAAAATCAACACACTACCCATCATTTGGTTTTGATGATTGCGAATGGGAGCAACTGAATAGTCGATAATAAATTCTTGTTTATCCCGCCGTGTGAGAATGCATTCACGATTCTTCTTAGAATTATCTTGATTAATTAAAACTAAATCAATATTCAGTGGTTGTTCGATAATAACGTTATTGGTGGCATCTTTTATTTGAAAGATTTCTTGAATTGGCATTCCATTCACGTCATTACTATTCCATCCCGTATAGATTTCTGCGATCGGATTGAGGTAAGTTATTTTATCCATTGCATCTGTAGTAATCACTGCATCTGCAATACTTGCTAAAGTTACTTGGAATAATTCTTTTTCTCGATACAAGCGGTCATTCGATAATGCTAATTCGGTTGTTCGTTCAATAATGCGTTGTTCTAGTTCCAGTTTAGCCGTTTGTAGCGCACGTTGAGTCATATCCCTTTCAGAAATCTGGACTTGCAGTTCTTGATTAATCGTATTTTGGAGAACCTGAGCTTGTTGCAAGTTGTTGATCAAATCAAAGTTCTCGAAACGCAGCTTGAATGAATTAATGATAGTTTGGTGCAACCGATTTGAGATTCTCCACATCAAGAAATTAAATAATAAAAACGTAGTGCCAATCGCTATTTGTTCATTGCCCGCATCAAAAAATATTTGATAGGTAAATGGAACCATGACAAGTACTGCAAAAAGTAAAAAAGCACTTGGATACGACGACAAAGTTGCCATCCCTCCAGCAATCATGCCACCCAAAAAATAAGCTAGGAATAGCTGATGCGTTAGGCTATCCGATATGAAAAAGACTCCCCCAGCAAAACCCCAAAGCAACGCAGATATCGCTAAGGTAGCTATAAAATAATATCCCCATCGAATCGATTCTGCGGCAGAAGGTTTTTTTCGCTGATAAGAAATAACCAATAGAAATCTTGTGGCACTCAATACAATGATTGCAGCAAACCATCCGATCAGCATCGATTGGGGTAATTTCTCCCAAAAAACGATGACACAAGCAAGGGATACTAATAAAGAGGCTATTAAAGCTTTGTTAGCTTGAAGATAAAGGAGTTTGATTTGTTCTGCAAATAATGTAACCGAATAATTAGATGGATCAGATAAATTACTTTTATCGTTATGGCTTAAATCTGATCGATCCTGGTCAATCTTCATTGCAGGCTATGGAAGTAATAGAACTTTAAGAAATGGTGCATTTGACTCTGTTGCAGTGACATGGATGGAATTTGATTCAATAATACAGCTATCTTTAATTTTTTAGTTATTAATGCAATGATTCTCAACCATTTTATTGAGAATAAACAATTTCTCGTATTAGGAAGTTAATACGATTATACTCTCAGTATAAAAATAGATAATAAAAACGTTCTAGTTTTACCAAGAGGCGGTATTGAATTTTTATCTGGGGTAGCGATGATTCAATCGAAGACTATTATTTATTTTTTTGGTCGGAAATTTTTTTATTTTATAGGCCTTCTGTCGCTCTGGTTCGTAATGCCGTTATTTGGCGCCGGTATTGCACTTATGGAACAAAGCGTGAAAGAGATGGGGCAGGCGTTTTCCGGAGCGCCAACCAACTTCGATGATGCCAGCATGGTGTTTTTTAATCCTGCTGCAATGAGCCAGAGTAAAACCAGATTAGTTTCAATAGCAGGTTATATCGTCGCACCCTCCGTTAACTTTCACAACGAAAGCTCTCATTTCGGTCCGACTTCAAGAGGTATTCCATTATTAGGAAATAATGGTGGAAATTCTGGAAATTTAGCTTTTATTCCCAATATTTATTATGTGCATCCTCTAACCACGCGAATAACATTAGGATTTGGTTTTAATACCTTATTTGGCATGAAAAACAGTTACGATTCCGGTTGGAAGGGACGCTATCAAGCTTTAGATTCCGAAATAAGAAACGCTAATTTCAATCCCTCTCTCGCGTTTAAAGTGACGGAAAACTTCTCGCTCGGCGTAGGCTTTAATGTTCAGTATATGCAAGCCATATTAACCAATGCGATTGATTTTGGAGCAATTTGTGTGCGATTTAGAAATCCTTCGGAATGCCTCAGTGAAGGTTCGTTGCCACAGTTAAACGATGGCCACGTTTCACTCAAAGGCGACAGTGTCGGTTTTGGTTATAATTTCGGTGCTTTTTATACCATTAATCCTAACACTCGTATCGGTGTAAGTTATCGTTCTCGTATATCGCATGATATCCACAGCAAAGCAAATTTCTCAGTTCCAGACAATGCGTTAGTATTTACGCGAGGCGGACAATTCGTTGACACGCACGCACAATCGTCTGTGACATTGCCAGATAATGTGCTATTTGGTTTTTCACATCGCATTACACCACAATGGACTCTGTCAGCAGATGCGATGTGGACGAATTGGAGTTTGATACGAGAATTGAAAACCGACTTTGCTTCTGCACAGCGAGACGACGCTCTGACTTTAAACTGGCACAATACTTGGCGATTAGCCGTTGGCGTCAATTATCAACCAGAGTCGAATAAATGGGCGTTACGAAGTGGTTTTGCCTATGATCAAAGCCCAGTTTCTGGCGCGCACCTACGATCGCCAAGAATTCCTGATGGTGATCGATATTGGTTTACGTTGGGGTTGAGTTACGCATTATTCAAAAACATCAACATTCACGCTGCCTATGCGCATTTGTTTGTTAATGATCTGGCAATCAATCGGCAAGGCACCAGTGGCGATTTTTTGAATGGTCAATATTCCGAGCAATTCAACATTGGCGGCTTGCAATTGGATTGGCGATTTTAAAAAAATAACCTATTTAATTGAATAGATTCTCTGAATATTATCTATAGTCAATCAATAGGAATGGTGACAATATTCTTCCGCAACTTGATTAATCACATCCTGATCAGATTCAGCAAAAGACTGAGCACCATTGGTGTTTTTCTTAGTGGAATAAATGAGTTTTCCGGTTGCAAACCGTTGAGAATAGTAATTGATCCGAGGCATTTCAGCAGTTTTTGATTTGCAGTCAATAATCCAATCGGCGGTCAATGATAAATGTCCACCTTCGGTCATATGCTGAAAATTCATAAGCCCGGGAAAATTGACTATTCTTGAGTTTCCTTCTTTTTTTACCTTAACCTTCGAGTGATCAATTAATAACTGCTCGCCTCCCCCGGCAAAAGCTTTCAACTTGTTTAAAGTATATGCTTCATTAAATTTCCCAGCCGATGGTTTGTCATTCTCGCCTAAAAAGATAACGGCGCTCTCAGTAACAAATATTGTCCGGTTCTCATCTTTACCTTTTAAATCTAAGGTAGAACCATCTTTATGCCAATGTCCAGTACCTTCGGAACGAAAAGTACCTTCCTTTTCATTTTCGTAAATCTCAATCAATTTATAATAAGTTTTGTCCGCAGCACCCGTCAACTCAAGCCACATTTTGATGCCAGGACAACTTCCGCATGGAATAGTACCGGTATAATAACCATCCCAATCAACGCTTGTTCTCGCCGTGTCGGCTTTAACAGAGGTGTGGATGAATGCAAGTAGAAAAAAAATAAGTATCGATTGATGCATTTTGGCTAAGAATCCTTCATAAGAGTTTTAAGTTATCAATAATATAGCAGTTACAGACGCAATTAAAAACACCTCAGAATTTCAATGTTATAGTACAGTACGTAACAAAAATTGCTGTTTCAATAAACGACCTTTCATACAACTTTTCTATTATTTAAATAATGGCTTCCTCAAGCTTACTATTACTTCTCGATGATATCGCCAGTGTGTTGGATGACGTCGCATTACTCAGCAAACTCACGGCAAAGAAAACTGCTGGCGTACTTGGAGATGATCTTGCGTTGAACGCGCAGCAAGTGGCGGGTGTACAGGCTAATCGTGAATTGCCGGTGATCTGGGCTGTTGCCAAAGGATCGTTTGTGAACAAGGCAATTTTGGTGCCAGCCGCATTGCTAATCAGCGCGTTTATTCCGTGGTTGGTTACTCCGCTGTTAATGATAGGCGGCATCTATTTGTGTTACGAAGGTTTTGAAAAAATAGCACATCATTTCTGGCATAGTAAAAAAGAACAGCAGGAGGAAAAACAACAGCTCACGACCGCATTCACTGATCCATCGATTGATTTGGTAGCCTTCGAACAAGAAAAAATAAAAGGAGCCATCCGCACGGATTTCATTTTGTCCGCTGAAATTATCGTTATTGCGTTAGGTATCGTTGCCAATGAGTCTTTGATGATTCGAATTAGTGTGTTAATAGCCATTGCACTGCTAATGACCGTTGCCGTGTACGGACTTGTGGCTATCATTATCAAACTGGATGATTTTGGTTTGTGGTTACAACAAAAGAAAGAGGCTATTTTTCAAGCCATTGGAAATATTCTATTACAAACTGCCCCGTGGTTGATGCGTTTTTTGTCGATTGCCGGAACTGTGGCTATGTTTTTAGTCGGCGGCGGTATTTTAGCGCATGGAATTCCTGACCTGGCACATTGGCTGGAAGCAAACGCGCAAAGCATCAGTGGCGGTGGCTTTGGGGGTGCTATCATTGAGATGCTAGGTAATGCGTCGATCGGTATTGCTGCAGGAGGTATTGCTTTATTGGGGGTAATTTCGGTTAAGAAGATTATTTCAAGCAAAAAATCTATTACCGATCATTAAAGAGTCGCGTGATAAAAAATTGGTTCTAATTACTGCTGTTTTCAAGCGTAATTAGAACCTTAAAAACATTAGAATAATTTTTTGATTTTATCAAGCAGGCTTTCGCTATTAGAAGTACTGAAATCTAGTAGTTTTCCATCACTGCTGAATTTATCGATAATATTGGGAATGGCTTTGGCAAGCATTTCTTTAGCTTCATTCACTTCCATTTTTAATGAATTTGCAAAAGCTTTCAGTTTCTCGGTATCAAAAACTTGATCAATATGTTGTGCCGTAATGGGTTTATTCTCTCCATTACTTAACCATGAAGCTACGGTATCCGACAGATTTGCATTTTTAAATTTCTCCACCAATCCATTCAAATCGTTGGAAGTTTCTGCAACCAGCCCTTTAAATGCATTAGCCACGTCTTGTTCGTCGATTTTTCCATCATTATTGGTATCTGATACAAACTGACTTGCAATCTTTTCAAAAAGATCCATATTCATATTCCTTTTTAATTAAGATATTCTAATTCTTATTGTTAGAAAAAAAATCTAATTTCTTCAGAGAAGGCATTAAATCAAGAAACGCTAAAACAGTTTGCGAATAAAAAATAAAAAACTGAGTGAGCTTAGGGTTAAGTTTAGCACAATCTATTCATTTGGAAACAATGTAAAAGATAATCACAATATTATTCAGCCACATATCGCGATTCATCATGAGGGGCGGCGTTCTTGCCAATAATCGAAAGTTACTTATTTACTGCTATTCACCGCTTTTAGCATCATAAAAATTCGTGATGATAACGAAATCTTGTATCGATAAATTTTCAGCACGTAATCCCGGATCAATGTTTAAAGTATAAAAATCTTCGACAGTTAAATAATACTGTAGCGTATTTTTTAATGTTTTTCGACGTTGAGAAAATGCAGCAAGAACAATTTGTGATAACAACATTTCATCACGAACAATTTTCTGAGTTTGAGGACGTGGAATCATTTCGACGATAGCAGAATCAACTTGTGGCGGTGGAGAAAATGACTGCGGCATAACATCGAAAACATGCCGCATATTAAAATGGTACTGAAGCATCACAGAAAGGCGCCCATAATCAGAAGTGCTTGGCTTGGCAATCATACGTTCTACCACTTCTTTTTGCAGCATAAAATGCATATCCAAAATGCTTTCAGAATAATGACTTAGATGGAATAATAAGGGTGTCGAAATGTTGTAAGGTAAATTGCCAACGATCCGAAGTTGATTCCCTAATGATGAAAAATCGAATTTGAGTGCATCAATCCCGTAGATCGTTATTTTTTCTGGAGAAAATTGTTTTTCAAGCCGAGCAACGATATCGCGGTCGATTTCGATTACAGTCAAATGGTCGAGATACTGTAATAACGGTTTCGTTAAAGCCCCTAAACCCGGGCCGATTTCGACCATGCAATCATTGTGCTGTGGACTAATTTCAGCAACGATTTTAGCAATGACATACGGGTCAATAAGAAAATTTTGACCAAATCGCTTGCGCGGATGATGCCGCATTTTAAACGGATTGATTGTTGGCAAGCTCGATTGCCATATCAATTGCGGCCAATAAACTTCCGCTATGCGCACGCCCAGACCCAGCTAAGTCTAACGCAGTACCATGATCTACCGATGTGCGAATGATTGGCAATCCCAAGGTAACATTAACACCTTCACCAAAGCTGGCATGTTTGAGTACGGGCAATCCTTGATCGTGATACATGGCAAAAATGCAATCGTATTGACTGAGGTGAGTTGGATTAAACAGTGTATCTGCAGGAAGAGGGCCTATTAAATTCACTCCCTCATCATTTAATCTTTTTAAAACCGGAATAATAATGTCTATTTCTTCACGACCTAAATGCCCCGATTCACCTGCATGCGGATTCAACCCAGCAACAGCAATGCAAGGATTCATCAGCCTGAAACGCTTGACCAAATCGTGATGAATAATTCGCAATTTACTCTCGATAAGTTGTGGGGTTATGGTTGCAGCTACATTTTTAAGCGGAAGATGCGTCGTCGCAAGCGTTACGCGCATACCACCCCCTACGAGCATCATGACCACTGCACTCTGTGTAGCTTCGGATAAATATTCCGTATGCCCGGTAAATGCGATGCCAGCATCATTGATAACACCTTTATGAACCGGCGCTGTTACCATTGCATCAAATTGTCCTGCTTGGCACCCAGCAATCGCTGTATCTAAAGTTTTTAAAACGTACAGTGCATTCTGCGGATTCAATATACCAGGTAACGCAGGCTGCGAAAGAGGAATATGTATGAGATTCAAGCTGTCTGGAATATGCTGATTGATATCATTTATTGAAACTTCTTGAATGCGAATTGGCAAATTAAGTTGCCTCATACGCGCTTCTAATAACTCTCGGTCTGCAATGACTACTAATTTGCACTCAAAAGCCTGCTGCGCAATTTGTATGCACAAATCAGGGCCAATGCCAGCCGGCTCTCCAACTGTTACAGCAATTGTTGGCATGCGATGTAAATTCATCACTCGTCATCCATGCGCAGTTCGACATACGCTTGATCTCGTAGCTGTCTTAACCATTCTTGGATAACCACATCGGATTTACGTGCTCGAATTGCTTCGCGCGCCTTTTGCTTACGGCGGTCAGTACTGACATCTTGCGTACGCCGCTCGATAACTTGAATCAAATGCCAGCCGAATTGTGATTTGACCGGCTCGCTCACTTCTTCTAACTGCAAGTCATTCATCGCTTGTTCAAAAGGTAGGACCGTATCGCCAGGCGACAACCAGCCAAGACTTCCACCCGAACTATTACTCGCATCTTCAGAATACAGTTTCGCTAGCTCTTCAAATTTTTCGCCTTTATTCAATCGTTCTTTTAATTTGGCGATCTTTGATTTGGCTTCCGAATCAGAAGTCAATTCATTGATTTTAATGAGTATATGCCGTGCTTTTGTTTGATTAATGATGACAGTGGGAACTTCCATTGCACGACGGTCTAACAGTTTAAAAATGTGAAATCCCGCTGGACTTTGGATAATCTGCGTCAAATCACCCGGTTGCATGGTGCCGAGCAATTCCGAGAACTGCGGACCTAATTGGGATGCGGGTCGCCATTCGACAATCCCACCTTGCGCCGCATCAGCCGAATCAGAAAATTCTGCGGCAACTTTAGCAAATTCCACGCCCTCTTTCAGTTTGGCGTAAGCTAGATCAGCGCGTTCTTTTTTTTGTTGAATTTGCGTACTATTCATATTTTCTGAAACTAATATCAAAATATGTGCGAGACGGTATTCATCACTGCCTATCGAAGAGGTATCTTGTGTGCGCAGAAAATTATCGATTTCTCCATCGGTGACATTGACTTGCGTTTTTATTTCACGATCTCGAAGACGAGAAATAATCATTTCATCACGAATCTCGTTGCGAAATTTGCCAAAACTGATGCCATCTTTTTCAAGAACATTGGTAAATTCAGCAGGAGTCAGTTTATTTTCATCTGCGATTCGACTAATCGTTTCATCAATTTCCTTATCGGTAACCGATAATCCGACTTCTTTGGCATGATGCAGTTGAATGCGTTTTGTGATAATGGTTTCCAGGACTTGATTATGCAAGGCCTGCGGATCGGCTGGTAATTGCACCCCTTGCGATTGCAATCGTTTGCTCGCAGTTTTAATCGCATCATGGAGCTCTTTTTCTGTAATGACATCTTCATTGACAACCGCAATGATTCGATTTAATGGCTTGGTTGTCTGATATTCGTCGGAGATGCTATGAGTGGTAGGCCCCAAAGGAATCTCCTGAGTTTCAGTTGCTTTATCTTGTGCAATTGCAAATTGACTGATTAACAATGCAACAAATAAAAAAATACAAAAATGATTTCTTTGGTGCATGTTTGATGGTACGAAGTAAATAGACTGAAAAAATATCTGATTAATGAATGCTGGTATAACCCGGAATGGTACTTTGCAACACCTGCAAAGGATTGTTGCCCAGTCCCATTAAGCCTTTTAATTCGAGTTGTACAAAAAAAGCCGTGGTAGTGGTTTGCGTAGCTGTCGTTAAACGTTGCATGACAACACGAAAAGCCCAACAACATGAATTATATTCAAGCCCTGCAAGTCCCGCTAGGATTCTATCATCCTTCAATGAATAATTGACTCTTGCAACGCCATGCCAGTTTCCAGTAATCGGCCATTGAACCGATGAATCAACTTGCTCTAGTACGTTACGAGTGAATCGATAGCCCATATTAATAACTTTCCCCGCTTCGGGTTGATAGCTAAGTCCTGTCCTAACTTTATCTATCCATAGGTTGGCTTCGTCCATTTGGATATTAGAATCGGTGCTCAATTGCGGCGTTAGACGACCTGACACAGCCGCAACAAAATCTGATCGTCCACTCGTGACCTGCTGATCAAGAAATCCTACTTGGGGTTTGGAAAAATTAAAAACTTGACCAACGGCTAACCTTAATATTTCCATACCGGTATCTCGTTCTACAAATCGTGAAGTTATCGCAGCGGTTACACGGTTGGCATCGTTGATGCGATCACTACCGCTGAAACGGTTTTCATGCAGTATTTGCGCGAAGTTAAAGTCATTACGTGCTGAGTCAAGAATAGGCAAATAATCTTGGTTGCGATAGGGAACATAGGCGTAAAACAAACGTGGCTCAAGTGTTTGCGTAAATTTCGTACCGCCAAATTCAGTCGGCCGTTCAAAAGTCGTACCACTATCGACACTAAAAATCGGTAGCGCACGATCGTGATTTTCCCCATTTTGTGTATATCCTGGCGTTGGCCCATTCATGTTGTAATGCGTATAGTGGAAACCAATTTTAGGTTTAATAAAGCCGTATTGATTTTCTAATGGCATGCTGATATGCGGATAAATCACGAATCGATTGCCATCAGGCAAGAAATTTGTGTGCGCGATAGATTGTATTGCGTTATGACGAAAATTTCCCCAGTTGGTATTCAAACCAAATTCTAACAATCCTCCAAAACCCGGTTTATTGATATCCAATGAAAAATAAGGCAACCGCGCATAAGGGGTTGTAAATATCGGAATGCCCGATTGGAGCGTTTGAAAGCTTTGAACGAGTGCATTGAAAGTAACCGTGCCATCAAGACCTAAGCGCCCGTTATAAGAAGCAGCAGCCATTTGAGAGAGATTGGTTAAGCTGGTTTGGGAAAGATTCGGTGTTAGCTCACGAAAGTAAAGATCATCCGAAACACGATTATAGTTAAGTATTCCCTGCCACCCTTTACCAAAATTCTGGGTGTGAGTAAACAACATTCCCCAACGGGTTTTGTTGGTATTGATGTCCATGGGCAGAATATCAAATAACAAATTTCCCGTCATACTTTTTCCCATATAGCGCAATTCGTTGCTCAACAGAAATCCACGCATGGTCATCACCCGCGGCGCAATGGTTGCATCAACATTGGGGGCGATATTTAAATAAATCGGTAAGGCTGCATCAAATCCGGTGTGTACGTTATAGCCCAGCGTGGGGGTTAACAAACCGGTTTTACGTTGTCCGCTATAAGAAAAATTTAGCCAAGGGGAATAAAGAATGGGGGTATCTTTAAACATCACGCTCACATTTCGAGCTGTCCCTACTTCTTTTTTGTTATCGATTTTTAAATCGGTGGCACGAATATACCAGTCATGATTTCCTTCCGGACAAGTCGTATAGCTCGTTTTCTCCACGCGATAGTTATCCTTCCCTTCAAAGAATAATATCTCACCCGTTCCTCGGCCTCGTCCCGTTTTTATATAGTATTTGGGTTCGGACATCTGTCCTTCATGTGTTTGGAGGTTGAGACTAAGGCTATCGCCTTTAATCACGTCTTTGATACGATCTAAATGTATATTTCCTTCTACCTCAGTATCTTCAGTATCCTGGAAATATTTCATTCGATTTGCGACCAAAATATTATCCTCAAAGCGTAATTCTGCATTTCCCGTCGCTTCAACTTCCTGTTTGTAAATTCCGGTAATGTTATCTGCTTCAATATAAACCGGTTTTCTTTGCGGTTTAATGACAGCTTTGTTTTTCTCATCCGATTGAAGAGAAGAAGGATCAGAACGAGGCAGTTCTTCAGCCACCCCAATCAATGGCAAAAAGAATAAAAAAAATAGAACACAATTGTTTTGAAGAAATTGTTTATTGAACATCGAATTGTGATCAGAAAAAATCTTAAAATTAAACAATGTTTTCTATCATCCTGTTTTATTGTTGACTGCGTTGCTTAATGAACAATTAGGCATTCATTCTTTAAGTTACAATGCAAGCCAATATGAAGCGTTTGATAATATTTCGTCGTTGAAAGGGCGGAAACAACCTGAAACTGATTGATGTTTTCATACCCGCAATTATATTGTGTACACATTATAAATCCATACGGTCTTTAAGATATTGCTTATTTAAGTCAATTCGCTATTGTAGCGTTTCTTTTTTTATAAAAATTGTTTTTACTGATGAAGACCAGCAAAACTGATCGATACCCCTAGCTATGTTTGAAATGGAATCAGTTTTTTCAGAGGATGGCATACTCTCCCACCATATCGCAGGATTTCATGTTCGCTTACAGCAACTGGAAATGGCCAACGCCATTGCGGATGCTATTGCTAAGCGACAAATATTGGTTGCCGAAGCCGGAACGGGAACGGGAAAAACACTTGCTTATCTGGTTCCGGCTTTGTTGAATGGCGGTAAAGTAATCATTTCCACCGGAACTAAAACACTGCAAGATCAATTGTTTAAACGAGATATTCCCAATGTACGCGCCGCATTGAAAATTCCCGTGACTGTTGCTTTGCTGAAAGGCCGCGCCAATTATATTTGTCGCTATCATTTAGAAAAAAGCGTCCAAGATAACCGTATCAGTTTTGCAACACGTGAAGATATTCGATACCTACAATTGATCGAACGTTATGCAAACATCAGCCAAACTGGCGATAAAAGCGAACTGAGTGAAGTGCCCGAAAATGCGTCGATATGGCAGATGGCAACATCGACACGAGACAATTGCCTGGGTGCGGAGTGTCCTAATTACAAAGAATGTTTTGTGATGGAAGCACGCAAACAAGCTTTGTTGGCGGATGTCGTAGTAGTCAATCATCACTTATTTTTTGCAGATGTTATGCTGCGCGATGAAGGTTTAAATGAACTGTTACCGGCATGCAATACTGTCATTTTTGATGAAGCGCATCAACTGCCGGAAACCGCCACCTTATTTTTTGGTGAATCAATTAGCACTGGTCAGTTATTAGAATTGACCCGCGATACAAAAATTGAAGCCGTTGAAGCGGCCCGCGATTTTCAAGCACTTGCCCAAGTCAATGAAAAATTTGAAAAGAACGTGCGAGATTTTCGCTTGACCATTCCAGAAGAAAACGTTCGCCTCTCGCAGCCGATGATTGAAAAGAATTTGTTTTTCAAACAAGGGCTTAATAACGTACTGGAAACATTGCTGGAGTTGGTCAAACTTCTGGAGAATCAAGCCGAACGCTCAGAGGGACTAAAAAATTGTTGGCAGCGAGCAGCCGATCATTTGCATTTAATGCAACGATGGCGGGACGAACAGTCGCTACAAAACCAAATACATTGGATTGAGGTTTATCACCACGCATTGCAATTGAACATCACTCCGCTTTCGATCGCCGATATTTTTCAGAAACAGCTTGATAATCATGCGAGAGCTTGGATTTTTACTTCAGCGACGCTATCCGTGAAACAAAATTTTACCCATTTCACCAGCGAAATGGGTTTATCTGGAGCTCAAACAGCTTATTGGGAAAGTCCCTACAACTATGCTGAACAGGCACTACTGTATGTGCCGTCTGGATTGCCGGAACCCAGTCATTCAGGCTATATTGATCAAGTTGTTGCAGCAGCATTACCGGTATTACGTGCCAGCAAAGGACGTGCTTTTTTCTTGTGCACCAGCTTGCGCGCAATGCAACGTGTCTATGAATTGCTACAATCCGCAGAGCAATTGGACTATCCTTTGTTGATGCAAGGTCAGGGATCTCGTTCTGCTATTTTAGAAAAATTTCGTGAACTGAAAAATGCCATTTTGATCGGTAGCCAATCTTTTTGGGAAGGCATTGATGTGCGTGGCGAAGCGCTTTCGTTGGTGATTATTGATAAGCTACCCTTTGCGCCACCTGACGATCCGGTATTGTCGGCTCGTATTGAGAAAATCAATCAAGAAGGTCGCAACGCCTTCATCGAATATCAACTTCCTCGCGCGGTAATCAATTTGAAACAAGGGGCAGGCCGCCTGATTCGTGATGAAACTGATCGAGGCGTATTGATGATTTGTGATCCTCGTTTGATTACAAAATCTTACGGCAAAAAAGTTTGGCAAAGCCTGCCATCGATGAAACGTACACGCGACTTAACGGAGGTTAGAAATTTTTTTGAGCAGATTTGATGGTACTGACATTGATATCCAATCAATGGTATTTTTAACAAACGACTGACTGATAATCACTGACTACGAATAACATAATCATTATGAAACATAGAAAACATATACTAATGCTAGTAACTTTAATGGGATTATTTATTTCTCCTTCTGTAACACTGTATGCACAGCAAAATCCTCCCAAACCGCCAGCAGGAACCGATGGAGTTAAAAATATGATCATTTCAGGAGCATTGAATACTGGTCGAATGCACCGGTTTGTTGAACAATGCGGCGCTTCTCCCGAATTACTCGCCAAGTACAAAGCAAGCTTTGACGCAGATACCGTTGGTGGTGAAAAGACTTATCGTGATCTGGGAATCGATATTCAAGCTGAATTTGATAAGGGACGCAAAGAAGGGGAAAATGAGTATACAAAAGTTTCCAAGGAAACCAACAAAGACCAGGTTTGTAATCAAGCGATTGAAATAGTTGAAAAACTTATTAACAACAGAAAATAACCTAATAGCATGATGTTGATATCCTGAAAAATACAGAACTTTTCCAAATGATATGAAAGCGACTATTACTGATTTACTGAAGAAAATCCCTGGTAAGGCCAGCGCCGAATGGCCTATGGGCGAGCCGTTTACACTGGCTTTTGCGCATGGAACCATGTCTGTTGAAATATACACGCCTAAGGAAACCGACATTCAAACACCACACGATCAGGATGAGTTGTATTTCATTCATTCCGGCACAGGTGAGCTAGTCATCGCTGGAGAGCGTCATGCTTTTGAGCCTGGCATGGTATTTTTTGTTGCCGCACGGGTCGAACATCGTTTCGAAAATTTTTCTGCTGATTTCATCACCTGGGTTGTTTTCTGGGGACCCAAGGGCGGAGAATAAATACAATCAATCACGATACTATTTAGTCGGTTATGCTTATAAACTGATCATGAAGATTAAACTATATGGATACAAAAAATGTGCCACTTGTCGTAAGGCAGAACAGTATTTAAAGCAAAAAGAACTTCCCTACGAATTTATTGAAATCACGGAACATCCCCCCAGCGCCAATCAACTAGCTAAAATCGCTGAGCTTGCGGATGTCGCACCCAAAAAAATGTTTAACACCAGTGGCGAACAATATCGTTTGTTAAAAATTAAAGAACAACTTCCGACGCTAACCGACCCAGAAATATTAAATCTATTGGAAATTAACGGGCGCTTAATCAAGAGACCTTTATTAACCGATGGAAAGCGCGCCACAGTGGGTTTTAATGAAGATATTTTTTTACGAACGTGGGGCTAGCCGGCTAGCGGTTCTCGATTATAATGACTTTAAATGATTAACTCTTGTTAGAAGGCTAGTCGTATCAAGCACTTTAGGCTATATTCCTAAGCAAAATAATTTTCAGTACCACAGTATGCTTTGGGGCATGCATGCGAATTCTCTATTCCTTTATTGGATTGGAGGCTTGTTCAATAACCGAATCAAGCGGGAGACGCTAAATTGGATAATCCACGTTTTTTAATCCGAAAAGTAGCCGTATTAGGTGCTGGTGTCATGGGGGCGCAAATTGCCGCCCATCTCGTCAATGCAAATATAGAAACGCTACTATTTGAATTGCCGGCAGATGAGAAAAATCCCAATGCCAATGTCGTAAAAGCCATTGAAAAATTGACCAAGCAAGAGCCTTCTCCTTTATCCATCAAACAAAAAGCATCATTCATTCAGCCGGCCAATTACGAACAGAATCTTGCTTTGCTGAAAGATTGCGATTTGGTGATTGAAGCAATCGCCGAACGCATGGATTGGAAACGGGATTTATATACAAAAGTTGCGCCACATTTGGGCGAACAAACGATTTTCGCTTCCAATACCTCAGGACTTTCGATTAATCAATTGGCAGAAGCTTTTCCTGAAACGCTTCGACATCGTTTTTGTGGCGTACATTTCTTTAATCCGCCGCGCTATATGCATTTGGTGGAATTAATTCCGTGCCAAGCGAGCGATGCCATCATGCTCGATCATTTAGAAGCGTTTCTGGTCATCTATCTCGGCAAAGGCGTGATTCGCGCCAAAGACACCCCGAATTTCATTGCCAACCGTATTGGTGTGTTTTCATTATTGGCCACTATGCACCATGCAAAAGAGTTTGGTTTTGGTTTCGATGTGGTCGACGCTTTGACAGGATCATTGATCGGGCGCCCCAAAAGTGCCACATTTCGCACTGCCGATGTAGTTGGATTAGACACTTTAGCGCATGTTATCAATACCATGCGCGATACATTACCCAATGACCCGTGGCACCGTTATTTTAAAGTGCCCGATTGGATGCAAAGTTTAATTGAATCTGGCGCGCTGGGAGAAAAGGTCAAGCGCGGCGTTTATCAGAAAATGGATGGTCAAATACATGTCATGGATTTAGCCACGCAGAGTTACCGATTATCCGAAGGGATTGTCGACGAAGATATTAAACAACTGCTGAAATACGGTGGTCCAGTAGAAAAATTTATCGTCCTACGGACTGCTGATAAACCGCAAGCGCAGTTTCTTTGGGCTATTTTCCGTGATCTATTTCATTATTGCGCGGTGCAACTCGAAGATATTGCCGACAATGCGCGCGATGTCGATTTGGCAATAAGATGGGGATTCAGTTGGAATCAGGGACCCTTTGAAATTTGGCAGGCGGCGGGCTGGAAACAAATTGTAGAATGGATTGAACAAGATATCGCTGCGGTTAAAACCATGAGTTCAACGCCTTTGCCGCAATGGGTACATAGCATCGCACAAAGTAGCTCGCAAAGTGTGCATACCCCACAAGGTTCTTACGCGCCGGTATTTGATCAACTACAACCACGCTCGAGATTACCGGTTTATCAACGACAACTTTTTCCCGACCGGTTGATTGGCGAAACAGCGGAGTACGGCAAAACGATTTTTGAAAATAACGCCGTCAGAATGTGGCACTTGGATGACGGCGACAATGTCGCCATTCTAAGTTTTAACACTAAAATGCATACCATTGGCATTGAGGTCTTGCATAGCGTACAACAAGCACTCGAAGAGGCTGAAAAAAACTGGCGTGCATTAATCATTTGGCAAACCGAACCTCCCTTTTCAGCAGGCGCTAACTTACAAAAAGCATCGGAAAAACCGAAATCATCAGGGCATCGACCGCCGCCGCCATCCGCTTTTCAACGGTTTCTTGGAAAATTCATGAAGTCAGCCCAGGAAACCGTGCTCAAAGCCGCGCGTGAATTGGATCTGGCTGATGCGCTAATGGCGAGCAAATTAGCCGAAGTCAACACGATGATTCAACAATTCCAAAAAACTTCACAAGCCTTACGTTACTCGATGATTCCAACGGTTGCCGCAGTGGATGGATTGGCTTTGGGCGGCGGTTGTGAATTTGTCATGCACTGTGATCGTGCTGTGGCCACATTAGAAAGCTATATCGGTTTGGTCGAAGCAGGCGTCGGTTTGCTTCCAGCCGGCGGTGGTTGCAAAGAGTTCGCGCTCAGGGCAGCTCAGAACGCAAAAGATGGTGACCCATTTCCATTGTTGAAACATTATTTTCAAACAGTAGCCATGGCGGAATTAGCAAAAAGCGCTGAGCAAGCCAAAGAACTCGCGTATTTACGTCGCGCAGATACTATCGTCATGAATCGTTTTGAATTATTGCATGTTGCTAAAGCACAAGCGCTAGCATTGGCAGAGTCAGGTTATCGACCGCCTTTGCACGCTCGTCAAATTCCGGTTGCTGGCGATGCTGGCATTGCCACGATCCAAGCACAATTAGTCAATTTACGTGAGGGTGATTTTATTTCCGAACATGATTATTTGATTGGTCATAAGATTGCGCACGTGATGTGTGGTGGCGATTTAACCCCCGGCAGTTTAGTCGACGAAGAGTGGTTTCTCGAGCTGGAACGGGCTGCTTTCATGGAACTGATCGCCACCGAAAAAACGCAGGAACGCATCGCGCACACCTTGAAAACCGGAAAACCTTTAAGAAATTAGTTAACTCTCAAGATTCACGGAGACTGTCATGAGCAAACAAACTGAAGAAGCCTATATCGTAGCGGCTACTCGTACGCCGGTTGGAAAAGCGCCTCGCGGCATGTTTAAGCATGTTCGGCCGGATGATATGTTAGTCCATGTATTACAAGCCGTCATGAAACAATGTGAAGGTCTCGACCCCGCCGCAATCGATGACGTCATTGTTGGATGCGCCATGCCGGAAGCCGAACAAGGCATTAACGTTGCACGCGTTGCGTTGTTATTGGCCGGTTTTCCGAATAGTGTCTCAGGCATGACCATCAACCGCTTTTGTGCTTCGGGATTACAGTCTGTAGCTTTAGCTGCCGATCGCATTCGCCTTGGCGAAGCCGATGTCATGATCGCTGGCGGAACCGAGAGCATGAGCATGGTACCGATGATGGGCAACAAAGTAGCGATTAATCCCGCCACATTTGAACAACAAGAAAATGTCGCCATTGCTTATGGCATGGGAATGACCGGGGAAAAAGTCGCCGAACAATGGCACATCAGCCGCGAAGCGCAAGACGAATTTGCTTTTACCAGCCATCAACGCGCATTAAGAGCGATTGAAACAGACGAATTCAATCAAGAAATTACCCCTTATCCGGTCGTTGAAAAAAAACCGAATTTAGAAAACGATAAGGTACAAGAACAAATATTGATGAAAGATACCGATGAAGGACCGCGTGCGGATACCAACCTAGCAGCACTTGCAAAATTAAAGCCAGTATTTGCGGCAAAAGGCACGGTTACGGCTGGTAATAGTTCGCAAATGTCTGATGGCGCCGGCGCTGTAGTGTTGATGAATGAAAAATCCTTGCAACGCTTTAATCTCTCGCCTTTGGGGCGTTTCGTCGGTTTCTCAGTTGCCGGCGTACCGCCAGAAATTATGGGCGTTGGTCCGATCAAAGCCATTCCCAAAGTACTGGCTCAAACAGGAATCAAACAAGAAGATCTTGATTGGATCGAACTCAACGAAGCTTTTGCAGCGCAAAGTCTTGCGGTGATTAATGATCTAGGACTCGATCGCGAAAAAGTCAACCCTCTGGGTGGCGCAATTGCATTGGGACACCCTTTAGGAGCAACAGGCTCTATCCGGGTAGCAACGCTATTGCACGGCTTGCGCCGCCATCAAAAAAAATATGGCATGGTAACAATGTGTATCGGAAGCGGAATGGGTGCAGCGGGAATTTTTGAGTCGCTTTAACGCGTCCACAACCACTTTAATTTTATTTACCTGAGTTAAGACAATTTAGCCGGTTATCAAGATTTCGACCGTGCAAAGTTCTTTATTAGCTTGGCAATTTCTCAGTGAGATACTTCCAGTATCTTCTGGGGAGCTGTCTAATGTGTAATTCTGGATTATTTCTTTCCCTAATATTTACGCTGTTGAAGTAATCTTTCCAAAGCGCTTGGTAGTTAACTTCTTCTGCAGAGAAATATTTTTTTGAGTTTCTCAGTATTTGATCATCAATTGATTCAATTGGGTAAGTTATTTGCATATCCGAAAAAACGCCATACTGTCTTCGCATATCATAAATTATCCATTTTTGGTTTTTATACCGACTTTTAAAATGTTTGATAATTAAAGGCAGCACGTTAAAATCCGGCTCGATCCTGGCGAGGAATACATCGCTATCCATTTTTTCGAATCTAACAAATGCAATCATTCTATGCCTTTCGCGCCTTACGCTCTTAACCCATTTCGCTAACTGCAGTACATCAGGATGGGCGAAATTTTTCAGAACATCTTGTTTAGGATTATCAATGGCATATCGGATGACCGAGAATAAACAATTTTCAATTTTTTTATCTTCCGATAAAAAAGCCCATATTAATTGTTTGATCCCTTGTGACCCAAGAAGCTGTATTAATTTTTTCTCTACGCGAGAAGATTTATCTGCATCGGTTGTAATAAGGAAAAAATTTTCAAATAAATCATCCTGGTGCTTTCTATACTTAACGATGTTAAAACAATTCGTGAGCTGTTTACCTGCATCGAATCTCTGATAAAGCTCAAAAATAACCGTTAAAAAACCTGCAAAACTCTGATCATAGGCAAGGGTAATCATCTACAACTAGAGCAGCGACAATTGCCTGGAGGTTTGAGTAATATTTTTTTTGGAACGAAGTGAAGATTGAACGATTTGTTTAAAGTTTTCCGTATTGATGTATTTCAAATTATCGTTATTTGCTACGAAAGCAATGAAATATTTAGCGCGATTCACAGCAACCCCTATTTTTTTTAAATGATCAAGAGTCAAATTGTGGAAACGTCGTGCATTCAGAATCTTATAAGCCGACCTGAGGCCCACTCCTGGAATTCTTAGTATTATATTCAAGGGGGCTGTCTGAATTGGAACCGGAAATTGATCGCGATGGCGCATAGCCCATGCTAATTTTGGATCCATCGCAAGATCCAGATTAGGGTTACTTTTATCGAGAATTTCATCCACTGTAAACCCGTAAAATCGCATTAACCAATCTGCTTGATAAAGCCTATTTTCACGAACCGCTGGTACTCCTGATGTTGTTGCAGGAAGCCTATCGTCTTTAAGCATCGGGACATACCCTGAATAATACACACGCCTAAGCCCATAATTTTGATAAAGTTTGTTAGCTACTTGAATTATTTGATAGTCACTTTCTTGAGTTGCTCCGACGATGAGTTGGGAACTCTGTCCTGCGCGCGCAAATTTTGGAGTGGATTTAATTTTTTTCTTTGATTCTTTATAAGTAAGAATCTCATTTCTTACCACCCGCATTGGTGAAATCATGTCGGCGTGTTTTTTCTCAGGCGCCAGCAGCCTTAATCCCGATTCGGTCGGTATTTCTAAATTGATGCTAAGACGATCGGCATAAAAACCTGCTTCTTTGACTAATTCAGGCGAAGCTTTCGGAATAAGCTTTAAGTGGATGTAGCCATTAAAATGATGTTCCTCACGTAATTTCTTAGCGACTCTCACTAATCTTTCCATTGTAAAGTCTGGGTTTTTGAATATCCCGGAGCTTAAGAACAAGCCTTCAATATAATTTCTACGGTAGAAGTTTATTGTCAAATCTACAACTTCTTGCACGGTGAATGCTGCACGTTGGGTATCATTGCTGCTTCTCGAAACACAATACGCACAGTCGTATATGCAATGATTGGTTAAAAGTATTTTAAGTAATGAAACGCAGCGACCATCTTCAGTAAAAGAATGGCATATCCCAGACACAGAACCATTGCCTAGGCCATTATTATTTTTACGATTGCTCCCGCTCGACGAACAAGAAACATCGTATTTGGCAGCATCAGCAAGGATATTAAGCTTTTCTTTTAGGCGATCGATGTCCATTTCATTTCACAAATTCTGGCAATAAAATTTGCAACTACAGCTTTCATTTTTAGAAATAGTAATGCCTTGTTGGATGAATTTTGGTACCAGAAGATCTTGAAGTTTTTTTTGCGCATGTTTGCTTTTTCCAACGCTATTCGAATTCTTTTACATGCAAATCAAAATTAACTGAAACACTGCTAAATGGGTTACCTGTAAATTCGATACAAAATATACGCTGGAAGCACATGGCTCATTTAAAACGCCTAAACGATCCTGTCACAACACCAAAGATTTCAAACTGCATGTCTGGTCGAATATAGATCGGTCTGTAAGTTCCTGATGAATTGGCAGGCACAAGTCTTGGCATTTTGTTGGCACCGAGGTCGTATATTTTGATGGTAAATTCGCGATCCACAACAGCCAGCACAATATCGCCAATTACAGGCGTTTTAGAACGGTCAACGACGACTTTGTCGCCTGGCATCAGTCCCACATCGATCATCGATTCACCTTTGATGGTTATGAAAAAAGTCGAATCTTTTCGATCGATCATGAATTCACTGATATCCAGGGTATTTTCAACATGATCATCAGCGGGACTGGGTAGCCCTGCTGCTACTTTAGTGGAATACAATGGCAACCTGATTGGTTCTTCACTGATACGGGGAATCAGCATTTCTTCTACATTGCTTACATCACCATCATTTATGGCTTTTCGTTTCTCAAAAGCTTCGAGAAAACTGCGTACCGTGGTTTCCTGACTTAATGGAACGCGAATAGATTTGGTTGGCTCTCCATATCGCCCTTGACCGGCTGGACGACCTGCATTTTCTCTTTTTCCACCTCGTTTCGACATGATGAATCTCCCGTGATTGATATTCGATCACTATTCAATCACATATTTGACTGAAAGCCAAATATTATTCACATTATGGGGTTCGAGCGATTAATCAGATTGCAATCTTGCAACCTCTTGATTTAGAGATCGATGCAAAACACCTCGCCAAAAAACCAAAAATGCTTGATAATCTTCCGGTTAACAAAGTTTGTTTTCTGGATTAATGGGTTTATTGCTGGTAAATTGAACAATGTTATTAATCGTGGTTAGTGCAATTTCGCTCAATGCTTCTTGCGTTAGAAAAGCTTGATGCGAAGTAATGAGAACATTTGGGAAAGTCAGCAAAAGATTCAGTTCATCGTCTTGCAATAAATGTTCCGAATGATCTTCAAAAAAAATCCCCTCCTCTTCCTCATAAACATCCAAGGCGACTCCACCCAAATGATTTTTCTTAAGTGACTCAATGAGTGCCGTGGTATCAACGAGTTTTCCACGACTGGTATTAATCAAAAATGCACCTTGTTTGATTCGTTGCAAGGTCTCTCGACAGATCAGATGATGTGTTTCTGGCGTCAAAGGAACATGCAACGAAATAATATCGCTATTTTGTAAAAGGCTTTCTAGCTGCGTATATTCAATGTTGTATTGCTTTGCCCAGTCTAAATGAGGGGTAACATCGAAAGCCACCACACGACAATCAAAGCCACGGAAAATTTGTGCGGTGATACGACCGATCTTACCGGTTCCAATAATGCCTATGGTCTTTCCCGCAAGGTCAAATCCGACTAAGCCGTTCAGAGAAAAATTGTGCTCACGCACACGATTATAGGCGCGATGAATGTGACGATTCAAGGTAAGCAAAAGTCCGATGGTATGCTCTGCGACGGCATGCGGGGAATAAGCAGGAACACGGGCTACCGAAACACCTAATTCTTTGGCGGCAAGCAAATCCACATTATTAAAACCAGCGCAACGCAAGGCAATTAATTTAACTTCTAACTTCGCTAGTTCAAGGATACAAGCCCGATCAATTCGATCATTAACAAAAACACAAACGGCGTGCATTCCGGCTGCAGATGCAGCCGTTTTCGCACTCAGACGAAATTCATGAAAGTGCCAATCAATGTTATTGTGCTTGGAAAAACGCTCAAAGTATTCGCAATCATAGGGTTTGGCATCATAAAGTGCAGCATTAATCATAATATGATGATATTACTAAGAATAGTTATTACGGTGTGGTAGGAGATCGAGTTTGAATTGCATTCAAAATTCAATACCTACACCACTATCGACTTAAGGTCAGGAAAACATTCGATGAATCGTCTTTGAACCGATCCGAGTGTTTTATATTACTTCTACGACAGCCATAAAAGTAAAAGCCTCGAATGTCTGATACTCATACACTTGTTTATTAAACAGGTTTACTCTGGAGATCGGAAAGTATCTTCTCATGAATTCCGCCAAAACCGCCATTGCTCATCACGAGAATATGATCATCAGGTTTCACAAGCATGCAAATTGCTTGGACTAATTCATTCAAATCATCATGGCAATAGGCTTTTTTTTCTGAATTATGCATGATTTCTTTAGCCCATGACGCTTCACGGGTAAAACAAAAAATATGATTAGCTTCATTCAGGCTTTCTGCAAGCTCATTTTTCCATACTCCCATTTTCATGGAATTTGAGCGTGGTTCCAACACCGCAATAATGCGTTTTTCTTTACCAATATGTTTTCTTAACCCATCGATAGTAGTCCGTATTGCGGTTGGATGATGAGCAAAATCATCATAAAGAGTAATTCCATTGACAGTGCCGCGTTTTTCCATGCGACGCTTGACGTTCTTAAAGCGCATCAGCGCTTCAATGCCAATTTGAATCGGAATTCCGGCATGGCGAGCGGCTAATAACGCAGCCAAAGCGTTCATGTTGTTGTGTTCGCCCAATAAATCCCAATACAGCGTATCTTGATACGTATTTTTAAAAAATATCTTGGTGCCGTAATCCGATTGCATTTCAGAATGCCAGCCGGTTTCGACTCCAAATTCCTCAATAGGCGTCCAATAGCCTTGTTCAAAAACACGTTTTAAATTGCTATCGTTGCCATTGGAAATAATCAATCCGGCGTTTGGCACGATACGAATAAGATGATGAAATTGTCGTTCGATTGCAGCTAAATCTGGAAAGATATCCGCATGATCAAATTCAAGATTATTTAAAATGAGCGTTTTAGGGTGATAATGCAGAAATTTTGAGCGTTTATCAAAAAATGCAGTGTCGTATTCATCGGCTTCAATCACAAAAAAAGGCGAAGTCTCGCTAGTATTCTCGTTATCATCAGGTAATCTGCCAGTTCGAGCAGAAACCCCAAAATTCTCGGGTATGCCCCCAATCAAAAAACCCGGATTGAGTCCTGCATAGTCTAATATCCAAGCTAACATTGAACTGGTGGTAGTTTTGCCGTGAGTGCCCGCGACGGCAAGAACCCAGTATTTGCGCAAAACATTTTCTAGCAACCATTGCGGGCCAGAAATATAAGGTAGATTACGGTTTAGAATTTCTTCCATTAAAGGATTGCCGCGCGTAACAACGTTGCCGATTACATACAAATCCGGTTCTAATGCAAGTTGTTCTGGAGAATAACCTGAAATCAATTCAATCCCTTGCGCTTCGAGTTGAACACTCATCGGCGGATAAACATTCTGATCACAACCTGTAACTTTGAATCCTAATTCGCGTGCGATGACGGCGATTCCGCCCATAAAAGTGCCACAAATTCCGAGAATATGAATATGCATGTTCAACTTAATAAGATTAAAAGAAATTGATCAACAATTTGGCTATGAAACCGACTACAACTCGATTATAGTCGATTTACCAAACGCGCTGCTGAAGCGAGACGGGTTTGTATCATACAGAATGCTAGAATTTTAGTGTTTTTTATCGAATATATTCAGCTACAAATAATGTTTTTCAGAGATAACATTCCAATTGCCCAATCAATGTATCGTGGACGATTTGCGCCATCGCCAACCGGTCCATTACATTTCGGTTCGCTGGTTGCAGCCGTAGGAAGTTATTTGGATGCCAAATTTAACAACGGAAAATGGCTCGTGAGAATCGAAGATTTGGATCGCCAGCGCGAGGTCCCTGGCGCTGCCAATGATATATTGCGTACATTGGAAGCATTGGGATTGGAATGGGATGATGAAGTTGTTTACCAAACGCAACGTTTGAGATTTTACCAGCAAGCGTTGGATGATTTAATCAAACAAAACTTAATCTATCCGTGCCACTGTTCGAGAAAAGAAATCGCCGATTCTAGCGTTGTTGGCATTAATGGACCGGTTTATCCAGGTACGTGTAGCCAAAATGCTCTATCTTTAGCACAAGCAAAAATTCATGGTCATGCTTTGCGTGTTCGCACTCATTCCGACTGTATTGTGTTTGCAGATGCTCTGAGAGGAAAATATAGCCAAAACCTCAGGCAAGAGATCGGTGATTTTGTTTTGCGTCGCGCCGACGGCATTTATACCTATCAATTGGCTGTGGTAGTAGATGACGCACTACAAGGCATCACGCATGTGGTTCGCGGCGCTGATTTGATTGACTCAACGCCAAGACAGATTTTTTTACAGCAATTGTTAGGTTATGCAACCCCGTGCTACATGCATTTGCCTATAGTCACAAATAATGTGGGTGAGAAATTGAGTAAACAAACACGCGCCTCGGCGATTCAATTACCGAATGCGTTAACCAATTTAATTCAAGCAATTCAATTTTTGGGTCAAAATCCTCCCAAGGAATTAAAGCAAGGCAATATTGCGTCATTTTGGCAATGGGCAAAGAAAAATTGGTGTGTCGAGAAAATTCCCCATAACTGCAACACCATATCCGGCAATTATATGTCATGATGACTAGGAAACGGATTTTTGAATCAAGGAGATGACGTGGCCTTTTTGCCATTTAATATCACGAAGCAAAAAAAGCTGAAAGTAATCATTATCGGCGCAGGCTATGCGGGTATAGCCGCGTTAACAACGCTTGCACGTTTTGCGCCAGATACCAACATCACCATTATCGATCCACGCCAACAGCATATTAAAACAACGCACCTACACGAGACATTTCGTTACCCGTTGGAAGATGTTTTGGTATCTTTCCGTGACATCGAAAACCGCTTTGGTTGCCGACATATAGCAGCATCGATCCATTTTACCTGCAATGATTTGGAATATTTTCAACAGCAAAAACAATTGCCAGTGCAGGAAGAGTTTCTTGATTTCGATTATCTTGTCGTAGCAACAGGTAACCCAGATCGACCCGTACAACCATCTGAAGACATTGTGTTGCTAAAAGATTTTGAAACATCATCCGGTTCGGACTTAATCAGTCAATCGTTAAACAAGTCAGATCAATCGAATCTATCGATTTCAGTCGTTGGCGGCGGCGCAACAGGAATTCAATTTTTGTTTGAATTAAAGCATTTTCTCAATCGCATCAAAAGCCCAGCCACACTGCGTTTAATCCATTCTAAAGATCGTGTTTTAGAATCATTTCCGATTGCATTCAATGATTATATTCAATCACGCATGCAAGAATTGGACATCGCCTTCCATCCTTATTGCTATTTTCAGCAACAACAATCAGGTCACATTCATTTAAAGAACAAACTAACGCAGCAACAATTTACCTTGCCATCCATGCTTTCTTTGCTGTTTTTAGGTAAACAGCAGCAAGATTCTTTATTAGCCAACGTATTTGGTCAGGTTATCGTTAACAATCAAGCGCTGCAGAATATTTTTACGGCGGGTGACAATTCCTCCTACGAATCGATTGGAACCAATGCCCATACAGCTCAATCCGCGGTTCGAAAGGGTAAGTTAGTCGCGAGAAATATCTTGCGTCACGCAGGTTTTCCAGGCTTGCTTGAACCGTATATACATCAGGATTTGGGTTACGTGATTCATCTCGGTCCACATGATGCCGTCGGTTGGTTGGGTACGCAGAACAACATCATGACAGGCATGCCCGCGTTAGCAATTAAAGAAATCGTTGAAGCACAATATGATTTGCTATTGTCAGGTATTGATACCTATGTGGTCTGATTTATTCGCAATTAAAAAAATCAGAACCTATACAAAGGAAACGCTGATTAATGGTCAATGTTGGTATCGTAAACTCAAATCTTGGGACTGAAGAAACCCATTATTAGGTCTTTGATTGTCATCAGTTTGCCATGAAAAAAATGTTCCGCACCAGGTACCATCACAATCGGCTGTGATTGTGGTCTTGCCCAAGCCAAGATTGATTCTGGCGTAACGACATCATCTTGCTCACCCTGAATAATTAAGACAAAACAGTTTTCTTTGGGTGGCATAGGAGCTTTCAAATGTACGATGGATGGGGCAACCAAAATGAGAAATTCAGGATTCAATTTTTGCGCCGCATGCAGTTGAATGCCCCCCCCAAATGAAAAACCCGATAACAGCAGTGGCAGATTCTGATATTCAATCAATCGCTTACGAATTTCTTCTGTTACCGTTAGCACATCCTCCAACTCTCCTTTGCCTTCAGCAAAATTACCTTCGCTTTGACCTACGCCACGGAAATTGAACTTAACAGTGATAAATCCCAATTCAAGAAACGTTTTGAATAACGTATAAATTACTTTGTTATCCATAGTTCCACCATAGAGTGGGTGCGGATGCGCAACGATCGCGATCCCTTTAGGCGTACCATCCGGTTTCGCTAGTACCGTTTCCAATTTTCCAGCAGCACCCTGGATAAAAAACGCTTCAAGTTGGGATGATTTCATTCAAATCCTGTTTGCCAAAGGAAAATAACCATCGATTAAATTTTTAATCGTTCAACTACATTTCCTTTAATCAAGTGCTCATCAATGATCTCATCAATGTCTTCTTTATCGATATAGGTATACCAAGTTTCATCCGGATAAACCACGATTATCGGACCTTCATCGCATCGATCTAAGCAACCCGCATTATTAATACGGATTTTTCTTTTACCATCGAGCTTTAGTGATTTTATACGTTGTTTTGCATAATCGCGTAGCTCTTGCGCGCCAAAATTATTACAGCATTTGGCATCACCTTCACGCTGATTGGTGCAGAAAAAGACATGATGTTTATAGTAGCTCATGAGGTCGTTTTAGCATTTTTGATTGTAACAATATACAGAAAACATGCCTTGTCGTCTGTGTCAGAAGTATTGATTTTATCTATTATCTGATTAATTTAGAGCCAATCTAATCGCCCTTGAAAAATTATTGACCAAACGGAGAATTTGATCCATCCGCATCTGATGACTGCTTGTCTGACGAAGATTGACCAAAAGGTGAAGAAGCCGGTTTATTAGATGATCCAGAACCTGCCTTGGGAGCAAAAGGTGAAGAAGCAGCTGCACCGCCAGCACCAGCAGCCGGTTTATTAGTAGCTCCGCCCTGGCCCGCAGCTCCTTTGGTATCGCCCGGTTTATGCACAAACTGCCAATCCTGATAAGTTTTTGCTTCAGCGAATTTTTTGAAATACTCGGGAAACCCGCTTTTCTTGATCGGCTTTCTCTCAGAGAGACTGTATACGCCGGTTATTCTTTTTTCTAAATTTGTTCCAAGATTTGAACCGATAGCTTTCCCTGTTGTAGAACCCGCGGCAGAACCTGTTCCAGCAGGATTTGTGGAAGTACCAGTACTATTCGTAGAAGCTGCCGTTCCGCCCGGCGTTAAACTATTACTTGAGCCTTGTGAAGTGTTAGCAGCCGCACCACCACTACCTAAACCGCTCGCACCACCCAACCCCGTGCTTCCTCCTGCGGCCGTATTACCTGTCGTAGCCTGATTACCAGCAGCAGTGTTTGGATTATTGGCTGCAGTATTACTCGCAGCCGCGCCTTGATTCGCACCCGCCGGCGTTTCCTCGACAATGCCCCATTCAGTCGTATTAGTAATAGGATCGACATACATTTTGCGTAAATGACGTACCACATTCGGGGTGCGCTTATCCTCTATTAACTCTTCTAAAGTTTTAGGATATTGCTTAGTGCCAGTACTTTGATAGGATTTAATCGCCATGCGAAATTGCTCACCGATGAACATGAGTTCCGCTTCTTTTTCACGCTGGGATCTAGCTTGCCAAACATGCGCGGCTCCAGCCATAGCAATGCCCGCAAGCACAACCGTGTAAAGTGCCCAAAGGTAAACAAACCCTCGTTGTGTTGAGCGAAGCATAGCTTATTTTAAAAAATTAACTGGCGTTTTTTTGTTCTACCATTCTTCATAAAACGACCCATCCAAAGCACGCCCTTGATAACCACTATGTACGTTGTACACGCCTGAATCAACCAGATTAGGCGGCGGCATGACAATCCAAGTTTCTTTGCTTTCTGTAAAAGGATCTACAGGGATACTTCGTAAATACTTTTTATCCACCATCTCTTCCAAATCCAATGGATATTTGCCAAAATCTGCATAAAACTGATCGATCGAATTTCTCATCATGACAAGATCTTGCCGTAAAACCGCTTCTTTTGCTTTTTCCAACGAATTAAAATAACGCGGTGCGACTAAACTCAGCAGCGTAGCAATAATAGCCATCACCACCAATAATTCAATCAGCGTAAATCCTTTACATTGATAACGATTTTTCATACCGTTAAAGATCACCATTCCTTATAAGGAACTCCATTGAGCCCCTTCACTTCGGAAAGCGAATAGACATCATAAACATCATCACCTTCCTTAGGACTATCTGGAGGGCTTTCATAACTACGTTTTCCCCAAGTATCGACAGTTGGAGTAATTACCCCCATGCCTGCGATATCCAATTCTACAAACATAGGATCGCGTGGAAGGCGACGCAGGAAGTAAATATTTTTCTTTTCCGGGCTTTTCGCATCCGGCACTCCCATGACTAATTCCTCTAAACGTGGCGGATATCCTGATTGATCAGCTTTCTTCGCAATCCGTCCATCGTCACTGGCCTGCTTATAAGCGTCAATGGCCGTGCGTATTTGTCGCAAAGCAGCACGTAATTCGATTTCTTTTTCCCGTTGTATCACTAATTCCCGAAAAGGCAGCGCGGCTGTCGCTAATATCGCCATGATACCGATCACGATCATCAGCTCTATTAACGTGAAGCCACGTTGCCTTCGTATCGGCAGCATCAAACGAGGCAAAATCATAAACTCGTACTATTTAATCGTAACGGTAACTGGGGTCGGTAGCGTTACCTCCACCGATTCACCCGTTTCGATATTTTCTCCAGCAGCGCTTTGCACACTGATTTCGGTCGATCCTGGACTAGTGGTAATGACTTTGAAGCGTAATTGAGTCGCCATTCCTAAAACCTGATCTTGTCCTAATTTCAGCGTTCGAGAACCCGATTTAGGACCGCCATCCAGCAGTTCCAGAGCGCTTGATTCATAACTCAACTGAACATCCGAGTTAACGGTAGGTTTTGCACCAACCAAACGTAAATTCACCGAAAACTCTTTATCCAAACCGACATTACCTGGTCCTTGCAAAGTCAATGAAGGTGGCACATTAGCTGCATTTGCAAATGGATTCGGAACATCGGCAGGAGGTTGTTCTGCTGCAGCAAAAGGATTTGCTGCTGCTCCTCCACGCATACTACCTGAACCGCTTGCAGCAGGTGCAATCGCAAGGGATTGCGCTGAAGTGCGTTGAATCTTGACGGGTAATTTTCCAGCTTCACTAGCGGTACCAAAGTGATATTCATTTTCCATATTGGTTGGCCTTGGAAGATTTCGCACGATGCGTGGCGTAATCAGCAAAACAATCTCAGATTTATTACGATCGACTTTCTGATTAGAAGTTAATCGATCTAATCCTGGAATATTTAATAACCCCGCAAGCCCTTTGATTGATTTTGTATCCCGGTTATCCACCAACCCTGCCAAAACTTGTGTTTCCCCATCCTTCAACGTTAGAATAGTTTCCGCATTACGTGTTCCGATCAAGGGGGCAATCGCGTTACTTGGTCCCGGGATATCCGATATTCTAGTACTCACTTCGAGTGTGACTTTCATTGTCACATCATTATTCAAACCAATCCGTGGCTCTACATCGAGCTTAACACCCAAATCAACAAAGGTTGGCGTCGATGTGACAATAGAGTTAATTCCTGGTTGCACATTGGCTGTAAAAAATGGCCGTTTTTCACCAATATGAATTTTCGCTTTTTCTCGATTGCTGACACGAATTCTAGGATTAGCCAATATATCGCCAGTCGATAAATTTTGCATAAAATCAACTGTAGCTTGATTGGTCATCCCAAAACTTTTAAGCCCTTCGAAACCGAACTGACTGACTAGCGCTCCGGTGATCCCGGCAGGAGGAACAACAGCACCAGCCCAACTGTACTGCAGTGATTGAGGAAAATTAGGCCCTAATAAAAAATTGTTAGTACGTGAGACCTCCAAAATTGCCACATCCAAAATCACTTCGGGTTCAGCCAAATCATTTAAAGTCACCAGTCGCTCTGTCAAACGAATTGCCTCAAGCGTATCTCGCATAATAAACAAATTAAGCTGTTCGTTGACATAAATATCCTTTGCTTTGACAATACCTCTTACCATTGCCACCATTTGCTTCACATCGGTATGAGCAATCTGAAAGCTTTTTACCACCAATTCTTGATAGTCTTTAACCTTTGCCGGGGTATTAGGATAAATTAATAGCGTATTATTATTTAAAACCTTATAGGCCAGTTGATTAGTCACTAGCAATAGCTTCAAAATATCTTCAATCGTGTTTTTTCGTACAAAAATAGAAACCTTTGTTTCCTGACGAATATCTTTGTCAAAAACGAAATTGATCCCAGCGGTACGCGACATGATTTCGAATACTGAACGTAAATCGGTATCCTTAAATTCCATGGAAACATTTTTCTTGAATGCTGATTCCAAAGCTAAATCGGTCACTTCCGGACGAACCATCATCGCATTGATTTGCTCGATCAATTGCCGTGCCTGCATTTGCTGCGGATTCTCTTGCAGCACAGCACGTACAATCGTTTCCGCTTCAGCGACATTATTTCTAGTCAAATGCTGCTTAGCCGTCTCGACAATAGCAATATGCCGCCGATCAAGTCTAATTAACTCCAACCCCTCCTTGGCACGTTCATTGGCAGGAAACATATTCAGGATACGTTGATAGCCTTTCTCCGCGCTTGCCAAATCACCAGAAAACCGATTATTTTCGGCAAAGAACATCAGTTTCATAGCGATTTCATCTGACAAACGCACTAGCACGGCGCGTATTTCCTTATCTTCAGGTTGCTCCCGCGCTGCTAACTGTATTTTTTCCAAACCAATTTCAAATTGTCCTTGCTCGATCAGTTTTTGACCTTCAATGAAATTTTCATTTCTGTTTAAAAAAGTCTTGTTATTAATTGCGCAGCCTGCCACCATCACAATTAAAAGCGTGATAACAACACATTTCCAAATTTTCATCACATTTTTCCTGCTAATTTATTATTGATCGTGAGCGTTTGTTTGATATTGAGCGGCAAATAAGTCAAGCTGACACTTTCTTCGTTGATCGCATCCAGACGATATTGATCTGTGATCTTTCCACCAATTTTTGCAATATGATTATCTTTTGCTTGCGATAAGAAAACCCAAGTTTGATTGTCTGATATGGCCTTTCCGGCATATTTAAACGGTACCGGCGGCGCTGTAGGCGGAGGGGGCACAAATGCTTTTTTCGCTTGTTCTTCTCTAGCAGCCTGTTCTTCTGGGTCAATAGGCCGCGGCTTTGGCGTCCAACTGGTAGACGCAAATAACTCACCCGCTTTCGGATTAAATTTTCTTTGCCCGAGTTTACTCACATCTAGAGTCTCCGCGCTATTTTCCTGTTTTTTTACCGCTCGCTCGTTAGCCGATCTGGACACTTGAGTCGGTTCTACGGTGCTTATTGTATCTTCCGTTTCTTCATTTTCAACCATTGCAACAGCAAGTAACGTTGCAATCAGTGCTGAACCGATCAATAGTTTGCGTTTTTTTTCAGAAGAATCCATAGCTATTTGTTCAAATAAAGATTGGCTTCGAGTCGCACTTCAAGAATTTCAGAAGTCACATTTTCACGTCTAACCGCTACCGCAGAAATGGCCATTGCCGGGACAGCTTCCAATGCAGCCGCGATAAAAGCACGTATTTGTTTATAGTTACCGCGTACCGGCAGAATCATTTCATAGCGCGCCAAACGCGCATCCGCTTCATTGATCAAACGATAATCGCTGCTACTCAATTCAACATTTTTTTCTTTCGCAACACGGGTCAATTCACGAATCCAAAAAGGCGATGAATCAATCGCGGGGAAAAAATCATAAAATACTTGCAATGCTTGATCACCCGACATTTTTATCCCACTTTCGGCCAAACTTCCGGTTTGAATGGACGCCAACTGAGCTTGCAAAGTATCTGCACGTGTTTTTAATTTCTCTAATTCTGCATCATGCGGTAATACTGCCGAAAACAAATAAATCAGTGTCGCGACCATCAATCCCAAGCCAATTTTTCCAATAGAACCGATACGCCCCAGATTCCAGCGAAGCTGTGGCAACAGTTGATTCAAACGGGCTTGTGCCGTTTCTGTATTCCAATTCAAGAAATTACGATCCATGCCGCGGACAAAAGAAAAATAATAGGTTTATGAGGATTATCTTGCTTGATTTTGTAATTGACCAAGTGCACATTCTGAAAAATTTCTTCTCGTTCCAGCGCCTCGACGAAATCGAGCAATTTTGCCATATCTTTGGCTTCGCCGTTAATACGTAAAACACGATTCGCCACATTGGGTTGCAACGATAACAGTGCAACTTCCTTGCTCGATGCATGCTCGATGGCATCAAAAAGACCATCCCACGGCAAATTAATTTGATCCAGCACACCATTGGCTTGCCCTATTTCTTTACGGATTTCTTGGCTGAATTCGCGCACGCGCGACGACGTGCGAGCACGCGGAGCAATTTTTTGTTGTTGCTGTTTTTCCAATCGCTCTACACGAGTTGTCCAATAATTTATTTCCTCAGTAACATGACGATATTGAAGAATCGTAATCACCAGAAGAAACAAACCCACTACCAAAAGAGCAATATCGACTTGTGGAATGGCTTGTTCTTGATAAGGAAATTTTAACTTTAAACGAGACATTATTTATTTTACGCTGCTTGCACAGATAACGATGGGAAATAACCCGGAGCGGGGTTTTGTTCATTCGGTAATGCTAACAATGCCCAACCAGAATCGGGAGGCAATGCTAACTGTGGATAATCCGGCGCAAATACATGGGCCGTCGCTTGATGTTCTTTTGTTCCATACAAAATCGCCTCTTGAGTCAATACAACCAATAACTCTTTCGAAAGTTCTTGAGCATTTTGAAACAACACACGCTGATTACGAATACTCTTCCAAATACCGTCCACGATAATCGCAGTACAAATTCTTCCAGGTTCTGCAACCGCTAAATAAACTTTCTGACCACTGAGTTGTTTCTGCCAATGATCGTAAACTGCTGCCAAATAAGGCTCGACCGCTTTTAGTTTAACACCAAGCCGTTTCGTCATTTCTTGCAATTGCATCATCAAATCATGCTCAATGGCTGCACAAGCAGCACCCGTAGCAGGACTCCAATCACTGATGCTCAACTCCCAGGATTCGATTCGGTCCGAATAAATTTCACGCATCCGAAATAATGCATAAGATTTCACTTCTTCCGGTGTAGTGATTTCCTGTTGCGGCGGCAAAGTTACATAACGAACAAAATGATTTGAAAGTATAACGGTAAGCTCTTTACCTTTGGTATTCGCCAAGTGATTTTCTAAAACCGCGAACGCATTTTGCCATGACGAACTATTTTCCGTCTTTACGCAATGAATAGTCTCTCTGCTCAATTGCACCGCTTTGAAACCACGTTGAAAATGAACAAAATCAACGCGCTCAGGAGCTAAAAAAACATAAATTTGATCACGCCACGATGGTGACACGATTGGCCTCCTCCAAACTGGTCGCTCCTTGTTTAACCATATCCAAAGCCGCTTCTCGCAGAAAATGCGTGCCATTGTTGCGCGCTGCTTCTTTAATACGCCGGATAGGTTCTTGCGCCACAATCAATTCACGGATTTCATCGTTCAACAATAAAATCTCAGCAATTGCATTTCTACCCCGATAACCGCTACCACGGCAGTGTCCACATCCTTTTCCGCTGCGGAAATGATATTGATCCGCCTCGGTAAGCGGAATACCGGATTCGACAATCTGATCATCGTCTGGACGTTCATCCACTGAGCAATGCGTGCACAATAACCGCACCAAACGCTGTGCGACGATACCATTCAGCGCAGACACAAAACTGTAAGGATCAACACCCATATGAGAAAAACGGCCAATGACATCAAACACGTTGTTCGCATGAACGGTAGTAAACACCAAGTGCCCCGTCAATGCCGCTTGAATGGCAATTTGTGCCGTTTCTGCATCACGAATCTCACCTACCATGATCTTGTCCGGATCATGCCGTAAAATCGAACGCAATCCACGCGCAAAGGTAAGACCTTTTTTCTCATTCACTGGAATTTGCAACACACCGGCGAGTTGATACTCAATCGGATCTTCGATGGTGATGATTTTATCATGCCCTTTATTGACCTCAGAAATGGCTGCATACAGCGAGGTTGTTTTACCACTTCCCGTTGGTCCGGTCACCAATAACATACCATAAGGTTCTGAACTTAAACGCCGGATGCTGGCAATCGAGGTTTGACTAAAACCCAACTGATTCAACGTCAAACCTTCGAGATGATCGGACAAGGCTTGGCGGTCCAAAATACGTAGCACCGCGTCTTCACCGAAGATACTTGGCATGATCGAGACACGAAAATCGATTTCACGTCCCTGAATCGAAATCTTGAAGCGGCCATCTTGCGGTACGCGGCGCTCGGCAATATCCAGCTCTGACATTACTTTAATTCGGGAAATCACCTGTTCCGCCAAATCTCCGCCCTTAATGACGCCAATCGAAGTTAACACACCGTCAATTCGATATTTGATGGCCAGCGCGCCAGTCGTCATCTCGAGATGAATATCGCTCGCCTGCGATTTATGCGCATCATACAACGTCGAATGTACCAGTCGCACCACTTGACTGGTACCTTCATTAATGCTTTTTAATGAAAGATCTTCGATGCCGCTTTGAATTTTATCTAACTCGGTCGATGGCAACACTTGATCCATCGCACGCATGGTTTTTTCCTGTTGTGCGAAAAAAGCCGCCAAATCAGCCGGATGCACCAAACGCCATTCAAATGAAAAGTTAAACCGTTCTTCTGCCCAAGCTCGCAATCGATTGGAAAACGGATTACTGACAGCCAACAAGTAACGTTGCTCATGACGAAACAGTGCGCATTCGTTCATCATCGCCTCCGAAAACGGAAGCAAATCAAACACCGGGGTCAGCATATGAATGTCTTTCATATCCATCACCTGAATATGCAGCAGTTGACCCAGTTGCCGCATCAAATCGTCAGAAGCATAACCATCGGTATCTTCAAGGATTTGCAAGACAGAAATACCCTGGCTCATCGCTCGCTGACGTGCGTCAGCAAGCCGATGGATATCCAGTGGCGGCTTACTATCAACAGTAATAGCAGGTTCGTTCAATTGATACTTCCTGCCAATTCAAAGATTGGCATGTACATCAGAATAATAATGCCTCCGATAACGATACCAATAAACGCCATCAATAACGGTTCGATCAATTTGGTGGTCCACTCCACCCAGCGAGCAATTTCCTCATCGTGAAAATTACCGATTCGCTCCATCATATCACCCATTAATCCTGTTCTTTCTCCTACCCTCAGCATACGATTACCGACGGCCGTAGTCAGCCCTTCCATTTCCATTGCCGTTGAAATCGTTTTGCCTTCGCGAATGTGCTTTGCAGCCGCCTCCACCTTGGGTCTAAAGTGTGCCTGTAATAACCCACTAACCATATTTAATGCTTGTGTGATCGGAATACCGCCTCGCAACAACATTCCCAGTGTTTTATAAAAACGTGCGAGCTGATAAACGCGCATGTGCTCACCGATTGCAGGAATGCTCCATAGCAATTGCAATAGTTTCGCCCGAAAAGCAGGCCTTGTGACGATATAAACTGACAAAATCATTAAAACAGCAGCAACGATCGTCAATTCCCATCCGTATTCGTGAACAAATTGTCCCCATTTAATCAATAGCAGCGACAACCAGGGCAAATCGCTATTCATATCATCATAAATCGCGCTGAATTTTGGCACCACGAATACCATCAAAAAAATTGAAACCAAAAATCCCACAACGAGCAGCAAAACAGGATAAATGGATGCGCCTACCAATTTTTTCCGCACGAAATCCATTTGTGTTTGATATGTGATAAAACGCGTTAAGGCTTCAGCCAAATCACCCGTTTTTTCACTAGCGCGAACCGTTGCGATATAGAGTGGTGGAAAAAATTGCGGATATTCTTGCAGCGCTTGCGAAAAAGTCACACCCTCGTAAAGCTTGGCCAGAATGCTTTTAATCACTTTCCGGTTACTCGCGTCTTGCTCTTTCTCTAATAAAGTCTCTATGCCTTCCACCAAACTCAATCCAGCAACCTGCAAAGAAAGCAGTTCTTGACTAAAATGCACCAGTGGAAAATTACTTTTTGATTTTAAAGAAAAGCCGGAAAAACTGCGCTTTACGCTCAGCACCATGCCGCCTTGTTCAGTCACCTGCTGGCGCGCTTCTTCCTCGCTATTAGCTTCTAAATGCAGCAACACGGTACCTTGCCCGGATAGCACAGCTTTTACTTCGTAACGCATGATTGCGGTCTACTAGGATCTACCAATTTTTGATGTCGGCTGCCTCGCCCTCGCCACCTGGTTGACCATCTTTTCCATACGATAATAGATCAAATTCCGCACGCTCTCCCGGATATTTATAGATATAAGGCCGCCCCCAAGGATCCGATGGAGGCATTTTTGCAAGATAAGGACCTTGCCATCTCGATTCGTTACTGGGGCGCGTGTTTAATGCAGCCAATCCTTGCTCAGTTGCTGGATAACTGCCAACATCCAAACGGTATTGATGTAACGCTTTTTCCAGCGCATCAATTTGCGCTTGCGCCATTTTAATTTCTGATTTTCCTACTTGAGAAAAATATTTTGGCCCCACATAAGCCGCCAACAATCCGATAATTACCATAACAACCAATAATTCCAACAAAGTAAAACCACGTTCTGTCGCGACAGTGTGCTGTTTCTGCAAACGTAACATATTCATCCTCTAACTTTAAAAACTGAAACCGCTTATTGTACTTTTTCGCAAGACAATACTTACATGAATATACACATGTTAAGGGGGTTATATTACAGGGTCAAGACTTGCAAGATCACTAATGCTTTATTTTAATAAATAAAAATAGCATACGGCATTGGTAATATCTTAACACTCGTAATCATTGATAGTTTTTTAACCGCTCAAAATCCACCTTCAATCTGTGATAGATAAGATATCATTGTGCAATTTTAATTCTTCTATTGTCATGAATTGGCTTGATCTTCCGCTTACAAAATATGCCCACGGCAACATCCGGCTGCCGGGATCAAAAAGCATTTCCAATCGCATCTTGCTTCTAGCCGCACTATCAAGCGGAGAAACCGACATTCATGACCTACTTGCATCCGATGATACGACACGCATGCTGGAAGCGCTGAATCAACTGGGTGTTCCGATCGCCCAAACTGGTGAACATGATTACCGCATAACCGGACGAAACGGAAAATTTCCCGTCACCTCCGGAGATTTATTCCTCGGCAATGCCGGCACAGCCTTTCGTCCATTAGCCGCCGTTTTATCGTTAATGAATGGACAATATCGTTTGTCCGGTGTTCCCCGCATGCATGAACGCCCAATCGGAGATCTTGTCGATGCGCTACGTCAATTAGGTGCAAATCTATCGTATTTAGGCCATGAAGGGTTTCCACCACTACACATCGAGCCTTTCACGCCGCACCAAGAACAATCGATCAACAAAGTCACCGTAAAAGGCAATGCTTCCAGCCAATTTCTTACGGGCTTACTAATCGCCCTACCGTTGACGCAAAAAGAATCTATCATTCATGTTGCTGGCGAACTCATTTCCAAGCCTTATGTCGCTCTTACCATCGCGCAATTACAACATTTCGGTGTACAAGTTGTAAACCAAAATTGGCAATCATTTCGCATACCTGCTTCACAGATCTATCGATCGCCAGGATCGCTTTCTGTCGAAGGCGATGCTTCTTCTGCCTCCTATTTTTTGGCAGCAGGCGCAATTGGAGGCGGTCCAGTCAGAGTTTACGGCGTGGGTCGCGATAGCGCACAAGGTGATGTTCATTTCACCAAAGCTTTAGAAATGATGGGAACAACGATCACTATGGGTGAAAATTGGATCGAAGCCAGCAATCCTACATCAAAAAACAATGAGAAAAAACCATTACATGCAATCGATTTGGACTGCAATCATATTCCCGATGCAGCCATGACTTTAGCAGTTTGTGCTTTGTTTGCCAATGGTCCAACCACATTGCGCAATATTGCCAGTTGGCGTGTCAAAGAAACTGATCGCCTTGCGGCAATGTCTTGCGAATTAAGAAAACTGGGCGCGGTTGTTGATGAAGGCGCAGATTATTTACACATTATTCCACCCGTTGATTTATCCGCGAATGCCTCGATTGACACTTACGATGATCATCGTATGGCCATGTGCTTTTCACTTGCATGTTTTGGAGCAGCGGTTAGAATCAATGATCCGAATTGTGTCAGCAAAACATTTCCAGATTATTTTAAAGCGTTTAATCAAATCACTCAATCACAATAAGCCTGTCGACTATAATTCATATGATGAAACAAATTCCTGTCATTGCAATCGATGGCCCCTCAGCATCGGGCAAAGGCACTGTAGCGCAATTGGTCGCAAAATCACTTGGATTTCATTATCTGGATAGCGGCGCTTTATATCGATTAGTAGCATTAAAAGCCACGCAATTGAATATAGCCATCACGGATCAAATACTGCTGGCGACAATCGCCAAAAATCTCAACATCGAATTTAAAAACCAAGAAATTTACCTGGATGATTGCATGGTCACGCAAGACATCCGTGCCGAACAATGCGGCATTCTAGCATCGCAATTGGCAGCCTATCCGCAAGTTCGTGAAGCTCTTACCGAGCGTCAACGAAAATTCTGCCAACCGCCCGGATTGGTTGCCGATGGACGCGATATGGGCTCGACTATTTTTCCGCACGCCTTATTAAAGGTTTTTCTCACCGCCAGTGCTGAAATACGCGCTCAAAGGCGGCTTAAGCAGTTGATGGAAAAAGGTATCGATGCTAATATCGATATTCTGCTGCAAGATATACAAAAACGTGATGAACGTGACAGCAATCGCAGTGTAGCTCCTTTAAAACAGGAGATTGATGCGCGTTTGCTCGACACCACATCACTAACAATATCGGAAGCACAGCATCAAGTTCTATCTTGGTATAATGAGATCGAACAAAAAAATCGTGCCTGGACTTAAACGACACTTGATCTATCTATTTAGACTAGTGGACTTGTTCAAGCATTTTTATTAACTTACTTAACCTGTTATTAAACATCAAAGTTTATTGCAGGGAATCAACTGGGTATCTTTAAATAATGACTACAGCTTCTTCCTCCGTTTCAACAACTTCTGAAAATTTTGCCGCACTCTTTGAAGAAAGTCTTTCACGTCAAGAAATGCGCATCGGCGAAGTGATTACAGCCGAAGTGGTACGCGTCGACTACAACATTGTAGTAGTGAATGCCGGACTTAAATCCGAAAGTTTTATTCCTGTTGAAGAATTTAAAAACGATCGTGGTGAAATAGAAGTTAAACCGGGCGATTTTATCAGCGTCGCTATTGAATCGTTGGAAGATGGCTTTGGCGAAACCCGTTTGTCGAGAGATAAAGCAAAACGTCTCACCGCTTGGCATGATCTGGAAGAAGCCATGGAGAGCGGAAAAATCGTTACCGGTATGGTCAACGGTAAAGTCAAAGGTGGACTCACCGCGATGATTAACGGTATACGCGCATTTTTGCCAGGCTCTTTAGTCGATATCCGCCCCGTTAAAGACACCACTCCCTATGAAAATAAGGAGATGGAATTCAAAGTCATCAAATTAGACCGTAAACGCAACAACGTAGTGGTATCTCGCCGGGCTGTGTTGGAAGCGACACAAGGCGCGGATCGCGAATCGCTGCTATCGACGCTACAAGAAGGCGCAGTGGTTCAAGGTGTGATCAAAAATATTACCGACTATGGTGCTTTTGTGGATTTAGGCGGCATCGATGGATTGTTGCATATCACCGATTTGGCATGGCGCCGCGTCAAACATCCTTCAGAAGTCGTTAACATCGGCGATGAAGTCACGGCCAAAGTATTGAAATTCGATCAAGAAAAAAACCGTGTTTCCTTAGGCATGAAACAACTGAGCGAAGATCCTTGGGTTGGATTATCCCGTCGCTATCCTGCGCACACGCGCCTATTCGGTAAAGTCACCAATCTAACGGATTACGGTGCATTTATCGAAATCGAACAAGGTATTGAAGGGTTAGTACACGTATCCGAAATGGATTGGACCAATAAAAATGTTTATCCGTCGAAAATTGTTCAGTTGGGCGATGAAGTCGAAGTAATGATTTTGGAAATCGATGAAGAACGCCGCCGTATTTCCCTCGGCATGAAACAATGTCAAGTCAATCCTTGGGAAGAATTTGCTTCCAAACATGAAAAAGGCGATAAAGTCAGCGGTCAAATCAAATCGATTACCGATTTCGGTGTATTTATCGGACTTCCCGGCAACATCGACGGTCTGGTTCATTTATCCGATCTTTCTTGGAATCAAACAGGCGAAGAAGCTGTTCTAAATTACAAAAAAGGCGATGAAATCGAAGCCATGATTTTGTCAATCGATGTTGAACGTGAACGTATTTCGCTCGGAATCAAGCAAATGGAAGGCGATCCTTTCACTGCTTTCGTTGCACAGTATGATAAAAACAGTATTATCGAAGGCACAGTAAAAGCTATTGATGCCAAAGGCGCTGTCATCGCATTGAATGATGACGTAGAAGGTTACTTGCGCGCTTCAGAAGTTTCGCGTGATCGAGTTGAAGATATACGCACACATTTAAAAGAAGGCGACAAGGTTGAAACAATGATTATCAACATTGATCGCAAAAACCGTACGATCAATCTTTCCATCAAAGCCAAAGATAAATCCGATGAAACCAGCGCTTTACAAAAAATCAAAACTGCACCAGCTAATGCTGGAACCACAAGCTTAGGGGCACTCCTTAAAGCGAAGATGGATAGCAAAAACACCGAACAGTAAAGGAAAAAATTAATGACGAAATCTGAATTGATTGCGCGTCTGGCTGCGCGTTTTCCGCAATTAATTGCAAAAGATGCCGAGCTTTCTGTTAAAACGATTATTGATGCCATGTCAAAAAGTTTAGCGCAAGGACAACGTATCGAAATTCGGGGTTTTGGTAGCTTCGATTTAAATTACCGCCCGCCCAGGATGGGCCGTAATCCTAAATCGGGCGACAAAGTCAAAGTTCCAGAAAAATATGTACCGCACTTCAAAGCGGGTAAAGAAATGCGTGAACGCGTTGATTATAAGGAAAAGAATTAGTCAGCGCCTAGCGCGCGAGCGGTTTGTTTGACTATAGCAAAGTGATTCAAGGATTGGCATGGATCGATAAACATGCTAATTCTTGCCTGTGTAGCAAAAAACTCATACACAACCAACAAAATGAGCGCTATTAACAACACATATGGATACACCACGTTATGATGAAAACGATGATTTGGTTTCTACGAGTAACAATTTTCGCAATCCTTGCGTTATTTGCTTCGCAAAATTCGCAAATTGTGACTGTACAGTATTATCTGAACAAAACGATTGAACTTCCCTTGAGTGTGGTCATGCTCGCGTTTTTTGCCTTGGGTGTTCTTATTACCCTGTTTTTTACCGTGTGTGATGTGTGCTCAAAAGACAAATAGCATTTAATTTTGCATTGATTCAATTTTCTGGCGTGAGAGAATCTCGTATTATCGTTGCATTGGATTTCGATCACGCTGAAATCGCGCTCGATTTCTGCAAAAAATTATCGCCACAATTGTGCCGACTAAAAATCGGTAAAGAATTATTTACTGCAGCCGGTCCCGCCATCATCGAAAAGCTCACCCATCAAGGGTTTGATATCTTCCTTGATTTAAAATTTCATGACATTCCCACGACCGTTGCCAAAGCATGCAAAGCCGCCTGTGAACTTGGTGTTTGGATGATCAATGTGCATGCATCCGGCGGGAAAAAAATGTTGATAGCTGCCCGTGAAGCAGTTCCTCAAACCTCAACTCGCTTGATCGCCGTCACGGTACTCACCAGCATGAACGAACACGATTTACACGAAATCGGTTTTTCCAATTCCCCTCAAGAACTCGTGTTAAAGCTCGCGCATTTGACGCAAGATTGCGGATTGGATGGCGTGGTTTGCTCAGCACAAGAAACTGCCGCGCTTCGCAAGGAACTTGGCGGTAATTTCTGCTTAGTAACGCCCGGAATTCGCATGATCGACAATAGCAAAACCGATGATCAAGAAAGAATTACCACACCCCATCAAGCAATCGCAAATGGTTCCGACTACCTAGTGATCGGCCGTCCGATCACGCAAGCGTCTGATCCTTATCAGACGCTGCTTGACATACAACGATTGATCACTAGTTGAAAACCCCGCACAAAACCACTAAGCAATTTGCAAAGCTTTTAATATCGGCAAACGTTTTTCGAAAAACTCCTTTGCCTGCCGATTCAATTCGGCAACATTATCTTCATCAGATTCAATCACTTTACCTTCTTTGGTCAATCGTTGATTGAGAAGCTTTAAATGCGTCCAAACATATTGTGCCCATTCCTCTGGAGTTTTTTTACCTTCTCTGCGAGCTAGCAAAAATAATTGTTGAAAACGATTAACGGTTATAGCGCCCCCTGTAACAGGGCTTACTAAGTATCCCATATCACTTTTATCTCGACTTTGAGTCATCAACTGAAAATTCAGTTTATCAGTGCCGTGTTTCACCTTACTGATGGTTGCGTCATCCTGCGCAATAGCAATGTCTCCTTTGCCGATCAGCACCATAGTCGCTTGTAGTACTTGAGAAAAAACGATATTACTGCCATTAAGGGCTTGCTCCAATTGCCTCAGTGTATGTGGTTTATGATTTCCCAATAATTCGAGGATGGGCTTATAAATACTTTCGGTTAGAGTGGCCGCTCCTCTCGAGCCTGAAACAGAAAATTCCACAGAATCTTTCTCATTTACAAGAACAACACGCTGCTCTCGCAACAAATCACCTCGCTCAAATTGACCTAGTTGCCTTGCTCCCTTTATCCAATAATCTCGTCGAAATTGCGTATTACACATGAAATCTCGAACCGTCTGACGAAACAATACATCAGGAATATTTTTAAGAAATGCTAACTGTTGATCAGTTAAATTCACCGCATCAATATGATCGATATAGTGCGCAGAACAAGCAAAACTTAGCTTCGCATTCAATAACCAGCTCGACATTTTTGTAAAAGACATAGGATGCCAATCGCGATTAAAATATTCATGCGCAAGATAATTGCGGTTTTGATCTTTCATCTTCTTGATGCGTTCGATAATCTGTGGATTAGTTTTCGCATAAGAGGGTTCTGTTTCCAACATTTTCTCGGCAAATTCAAGCGTTGCATCTATACCCGAAGCAATACCTTGACCGCTAATTCCAAAAATATCGAGATGCTGTGCTAGCAAATCTCGCATTGGCAACATCGTTGCCCATCCTGGCTGTGTATTATAGCTAATATACAATACGCCCCCAATCTTCAGTTTTCGTCGAATAAAATCGACGATGACAGCGCGATTATCATCATTAATCCAGCTCCAAATACCATGCAATCCGATGTAATCAAACTCAGGCAAATCTTTTCTTGCACAAAAATCCTCAAATGCTTCGTCATATAATTTTGCGTCGACTCCTGCATCTCTAATAATTTGCTGTGCAAATCCCGCTTGCGCAGGATTGAAATCAGTACCAAACCAAGAAACCAACGATGCGGTAGCATGCGATACGATGCTCATTCCTTGACCAAATCCTAATTCACACGCCGTTTGAATAGAAGGCGCTACTAATCCAGTTGATATCAGCGGCAAATAAATTCTCTGCGGATTCAATTCCCCATAATAGCCAAACGTGTAATTGATATCAGTAACATATCCATCATTCCAATTCGTCATAACTACTCCCAATAACTACATTCATTACAAACAAATAATGGGAAAAATCTTGGCAATAAAAAACCCCGCTCCTATGCTACTCAGAAACGGGGTTTTTATTATTAAACTAAATCGACAGTTAAACTAAAAATGCATAAGTTTACAGCGAATATATATTTAATATAAGTACTTAGAAATTAATATCGACTTCAGATATAGCAGTTACACCCACTAATTTACCCACGATATCATCAGCAGCAGTGAAATTACCGTCCTTGTTCGCGTCAACGAAGAAGAATACATCTGCACCGATATTAGTGTACGCCACTGCCCGGTCACCCGCCACATCGTTAAACAGATCAGCAATCGAAGTAATATCAGTGGTCGCATCCACTTTTGAAGTGACATCAACCACACCACGTTGCACGCCTGTAAACCCACCGTTGGTTAGATCGATACGATCGGTAGTACTGGTACCACCTGCCACAAAAGCATTAATCACATCGAAGCCCGTATCGGCTCCCAGAGTAACTTTCTTATCACCAGAAGTGTCCGTCACTTGAGAGTCGGTAATCGCTTTCAATACGAAAGTATCGCGCTTACCTGCTGTCAAGGTCACATCATCCGCACCTTTACCGGTGTAAATATTATCACCCAGTGTTGACGCTGTATAAGTATCGACACCTTCAGATCCAGTATAAGCAACCGTTTTAGCATGAGTTGACAAATCAATTGTCACATCACCTTTTGATCCAGATGCATCCACTTTGCTAACAACACCAATCGTGGTTACCGCTGACAAATCTACGCTAGCATCGCCCGTGATTTTAAGGGTTTCAGCAGCCGCAGCAACAAGTTCGACAATTAATTCGTGATCCGCAGCTACTGTACCTGTTGAACCACCATCCGTTGCGGCTGTATTGGCCACAATAGCGATATTTTCGACACCAGCAACAGTAACTTTATTGGCATCAATATTACCGTCTGCCGCATCGTCCTTGTTTCCATCATTAATTGTCGCAGACAAAGTAAATGTTTCGCCAGTACCTTTGGCAGTAGTTCCTGCATCATCGGCCAATTCAACATCAATGGTTTGTCCAACAGCAAAATCAGCGCCAGTTTTTGCTTTGCTTATGATATTCAAAACAAACGTATCGGGTGCTTCAATAAATTTAACCGCACCTGTCAGGGCACCACCTAATGCTTCATCGATTTGGGTAGTCGCAATTCCATTCAATGACACATCGTAATCGCCTTTACCTCCGGATACATCCAATGTTTCAAAGTTAGTGATATATTTAGACGTAGTAGCATCCAATTTAGCGCCATCCGCGATATTGATGATATCTGTTCCTTCTCCACCATCTGCGCCTTTATTTAACTTATCGAGTAATGCACCTGTAAACAGCGTATCGTCGCCTTTGCCCAGTGTGGCAGAACTATCAGCTTGAGCACCAGAAAATTTAATAGTATCGGCACCATCACCGCTTGAAACTGCTACGGCTTTAGTGCTAGCTAGATCAGCTTTAACTCCTCCACTATTGGCAGAAGCATCAAACTTAGTCAATGCACCACTAAAGGCGACTGATGTAAAATCAACGGAACCAGCCCCAGTAACCGTAGCGCTTGTTACAGTCGCAGCATCATTCGTCAGTTTTAATGAATTTGTGCCTGTCGCAGCAACGGTCAAGGTCGCTACTGCACCAGCATTTTTAACTTCGATATTTGCATTTTTAGCTGTAACATTCAACGTAGTGGCTTTTGTAGAGCCCAAATCCACTACTGTTTTTATTGCACCAGTGCTATCTAGCGGAACAGCATCTAACATCAAACCCAAAGTTGTTGCAGTTGAATCAGCAAACGTAACATTCTGAACTTGATTTGACACACCAAGCGTACTCGCGCTGCCAACCCCTTTTACGTTAGCAGCAGTAGTACTGTCACCAACAGTAACGGCAGTTACGCCGCTGGCATTTGTCAAATCAACTGTATTAGCGGCAGTAAAGCGCAAATTGACAGTTTCAATACTTTTCAGCGTTGGAGCTGGATTACCGGTAGCAATCGTTGCAGTTAAGGTATCGTTACCTGCACCACCATCAACGGTATCGATAGATTCTAAAGAATCTGTCGGAGTTCCATTGTTTGATTGAACAACTGACGCAATAAAGGTATCGTCTCCATCGGTTCCTGTCAGTTTATCCTCACCAATTGCCAAAGTCGAAGTTTTCTGAGTAACTCCCGCCAGTATATTTGCAACATCAGTTGGCGTATAAGGTGAATCACCTGTTACTTTTACTAAAACATTTTGCAGCACACTCAAATCAGTAGAAGAATTGTTGAGTGAATATGCATTGGACACCAATATCTTGTTATTCAACAGAGTTGCTGTATGTTGAAACTCTGGAGCGGGGTTTTTGAGGTAAGTTACTGCATTATTGACAATCTCTCCGAATCCTTTGCCTGCTTCTAAATTTGCTTTGAAATAAGCTGCAGCTTGAGAACCAGCGCTTGCAGGATCGCTATCAGCAGTTAATCCAAAATTTTTCATCAACAGATTAACTTTACTATCGACAGTTACCTTGCCTGCCAATACTTCATTAATGAAAATCGGATGAGAAGCCAGAAAATCAGAAAGTTGTCGAATTGACATGCCGCCTTCAACGTTCGCCGCCAAATCATTTAAATAAAGACCACCTGGTGCTGCGTTAAAAAGACCTACCACAACCTTTAAAACATCATCACGTTGTTCTGGAGTTATAGTTGCCATGAAGAGCTCCCTCAATTAAATTAAGAAACAAAAAAGTAAAACACTTGCAAGTTTTTCACTTTATTCTTTATAAACACTATAAAAAATAGGGCGAATAATCACCTATATTTTCCAAATGCCATTAAAGCCAAGTTAAACTTCATTCTGCACAAAACCCCTAAGCATTGCAAGTACAAACGCAAGGTTTCTTTTACACACTGTCGCAAATATACAACAAACGACAGCGCGCATTATAATGACAAGGCGCGGCCACTCAAATTTGAATATGAAGGGAATATATTGTTTTTATCTTTGCATTGTAAACAACTTAAAGACAAATTGTAATAGCCTCAATGCTATTTGCGTTATAATTTAAGCCTATTTGTTTTTAAGTGATCCTCTGTTGTTATTGTGCAAGCTGCGAATTCATTGTCATCTATCTCATTTTCTTCTCTTCTCGGTAGTTTCACTAAACACCAAACGCTTATCTTCCAACTTGTCAAAAGGGAAATCATTAGCCGTTATCGAGGATCGTTTCTAGGGATACTGTGGACAATCATCAATCCTATTTTGATGTTAGTGGTATATACCTTCGTGTTCGGTTTTGTGTTTAAAGTACGCCTAGACCCAAGTGTTAGTTTTGAAAACGATCATTTTTCTTTTGCCTTGCTGCTATTTTCAGGATTGATCGTGTATAACATTTTTTCTGAAACGCTTTCACGCGCTCCGGGATTGGTTTTAGCGAACACCAATTACGTTAAAAAAATTATTTTCCCGTTAGAAATTCTACCTTGGGTCAATCTCGGTGCAACTTTGTTTCACGCATTGATTAGTGTATCTGTGTTATTGATCGCTTTCCTATCGATCAACCATTTCATACATTGGACAATCATTTTCATCCCCGTCATTCTTGCACCGTTTTTATTGCTGACGCTCGGAATTTCATGGTTTCTGGCAGCAACCGGTGTTTTTGTCAGAGACATCGGACAATTCATCGGCTTGCTATTGACAATGTTACTTTTTTTAAGCCCTGTTTTTTATCCCGCTGCAGCACTACCCGAATCGCTCCGTGATTATTTGTTCCTCAATCCGCTGAGCTTCATCATCGAACAATTACGCGCAGTTATTTTACACGGCCTACTTCCGGATTGGTCAGGACTGGGGATTTACGCCCTAATTGCTTGGATATTCGCGCAGCTTGGCTTTATATGGTTTGAAAAAACACGCAAAGGTTTTGCCGATGTCCTTTAATACCATTGCGTTTAATGATGGCGACGCCATCAAGGTAGAGCAACTTTCAAAATGCTATCCGCTTTATCATCATCCAAAAGACCGATTGAAACAATTTTTGTGGCCGCATCGTTGGTTAGGTATTCGTCAGTATTACCGTGAACTTTGGGCTTTACGCAACATCAATTTATCGATACGAAAAGGTGAAGTAGTCGGCATCGTGGGACAAAATGGTTCTGGCAAATCCACGCTATTGCAATTGATTTGTGGAACCCTTACACCGACGCATGGTCAAGTTTCCGTAAATGGACGAATCGCTGCATTGCTCGAATTGGGCGCAGGATTTAATCCAGAATTTACAGGACGCGAAAATATTCACATGAATGCCACCATTTTAGGTCTGACTCCATCTGAAATTGAGCAAAAAATTGAAAGCATTATCGATTTTTCAGGTGTACGCGATTTTATCGATCAGCCGGTGAAAACTTACTCTAGCGGTATGTATGTTCGATTGGCTTTTTCTGTGGCGATTAGCGTCGATCCTGATATTTTGATCATTGATGAAGCATTGTCTGTAGGGGATGGCGCTTTTGCACGAAAATCATTTATGCGCATCATGGAAATGCGCGATGCTGGAAAAACTATCTTATTTTGCTCGCATTCCCTGTTTCAAGTGGAATCACTGTGCTCACGAGCAATTTGGATTAATCACGGCAAAATCATGATGGATGGAGACTCCGCACAAGTGGTGACCGCCTATCAAGCTTTTTTGGATAAAAACTCACCCACATCGACGACCACTTATAAAAGTGACCACGATACAGCGGAAAATAATGATCAACCTGAAAACAACGCTCATCCGGTTGCGGTAACTGCCGCCAGTAATAGCGCTCACTTCAAAAAAGTTAAATTGTATATTGATGGCAAACACACAGAACAATCCGTCGCATACAGCGAACAATCCCAAATCATGGTACATGTTCATTTCATATCGGATCAGAATTTACCTTGCCCAACCGTAGGTATCACACTATCCACCCAGGATGGGCGCATCATCTCTAGCGCGGCCACATGGGAAGATAAATTTCATGTTGATCGTGATGTCGCTGGTTCGGGAAAAATTTGCTTGCGTATCGATCAAACACCATTACTGAAAGGTGATTATTTCGTAAACGCTTACTTGCTTTGCGAACGTGGGTTACATATTTATGATGCGATAGAAAATACTATTACATTAAACATCAAACAAACTGGACGTTTACAAGGTTTTTTTCCTATTCCGCACACTTGGCTTAATGACAATCAATGAGCAGCTCTATTCAATCTCCGTTAACACAATCTGTGCAATCCACTTTACAGAATTTTGAACCGCTTGAACCAACCGTCAACATAACAACGGATACCAATGACTCATATGGATTTTTGCCGTTTCCGTGGAATGCGTATGCTCAAGCGGCATTGCTGCAAGAAAACAAGGTCATCGGATTGCATTACGGATTATTCTTTGAAAAAATCACGTCTTATAGCCAGGCACAGCAATCGGCAATAGCATTTTTACTCAAAAAACTACCTGCCGATCCCTGCCATATACTACTCATCGATCAAAACTTTGACATTCTTTCATCGCAGATAATCGAACAAGGCCATACGCTCCATAAAATATCCGATTTAAACATTAATCCTAATTCTAAAAATATCCCCCTAGATTTGGCGGAATTAAAAGAAGACCTTGATGTAATCATCCGTCATGAATCAATATCGCACAGCGACCCATTGGCCATTTTTAATCAAGCATTGGATTTACTGACGCCCTCAGGCAGCTTGATCGTATTGGATGAATTTGTATTCAAACCCAGTCAAACCGAAGAACAAAAATTACCTTTACTCAATGATTTCATTGCACTTGGAGAAAGATTGGGATTCGAACTAATTGAGCAACAAGATTTATCGGAACTTGCCGCACCCACTTTGGATTGTCGTTTAGCTGCCATATCGACTCATCGTGAAAACTTGCTAGAAAAGTTAAACCTGACGCCCGAGCAGCTCACGCAACTCAAAGAATGGAATCGTATTAAGCACCATCACTTTGCAACCAGTTATTATGGCTATGCTTTGCTACATTTCAAAAAAACGGTGATACCAAAATGGCGCATACACTTTTTGCGAAATGAGCACCGCCCACAAACGCAGGATTTATTTTCTCGAATTTTCCAACAGGAGATGCCTGATGCGCTATGGCAATGGAAATATGCTACGGAAAATTCCCGCGCCATCAGTGCTTGGCGTGATAACAAATTAGTTGGACATTATGGTGGCATAGGACGCAGCATTCTATTTTTTAACAAACCGGAAAATGCCGTTCAAATTGGCGATATCATGGTCGAAAGCAGAGAACATAGATCTTTAATCAGGAAGGGACCATTTTTTTTGATGGCATCTACTTTTCTTGAGCGTTATATCGGTTATGGTAAACACTATCTAATTGGGTTTGGCTTTCCCAACATACGCTCAATGAAGATCGCTGAAAAACTTGGATTTTATGGTGAAGTGGGTGAGATGGTGGAGTTATCGTGGCAACCACAGTATCGCTCACCACTGGTAAAGACCAATTTAAAACCGATTGATCGCGCCACTAAATCGAATATCAAAGCAGTTAACCAATGCTGGCAGAAAATGGCGTCTAACATGCAAACTTCCATTATAGGGGTACGTGATTGGAACTACGTTCTAAAACGTTACCTCAATCACCCGACTCAGTCGTATCAAATCATTTTGGTGAAAAACCGCTTATTTCCGAGTCCTCGCGGGGTTTTAATCTTGCGATATGATAATGAAGAATGCGAAATCATCGACATCATCGCACCGTTGGCAGAAATTCCACTACTAATTACACAAGCCAGAAGATTGGCTGCTTTAAGTAAGTCTTCGCGGTTGTTCTGCAGGATTACCGCAAATTTCATCAACTGTTTCGAGCATACCGATGCAAACGAACAACTCATGCCCATCAAGATACCTACCAATATATGGTCCGATGGCCCTGCTGCAGAATCGCTCAAAAACCGTTGGTGGCTGATGGGTGGTGACATGGACTTTCGGTAATAAATGCGGCATTTCTTTATATCTCCTAAATATTACAATCCCCCACAAATCTATTTAAGATAAAATCGTAGCCCAAGAATTGGAAATATTTCTTCCGGCACTATTTATTGACTTTTTTCGTTGAGATTTTTCTTGGAAAATTTACTCGTCCCTTATCAAGCCGTCCCACATTTTTCCTGCACGCATGCGCTAATATTTGCCCCCCATCCTGATGATGAAGTATTCGGTTGCGGCGGAGCAATCATGCGTCACGTCGAACAAGAAATCCCCGTCACCGTCATTATCGTTACGGATGGGGCATTTGGTTTAGATACTGAAGAATCCTCTGCTTATATTTTACAGAGACAACAAGAAAGTATCGCTGCGGCCAAGATCCTCGGATATGGTACGCCGCAATTTTGGAATTACTCCGATCGTCAAGTTACCTATAACGAAAAATTCGTTCAAGAAATTCTCAAAACAATTCAAGACAGCAAGGCAGACCTAATTTACGCGCCCTCTGTTTTCGAAATGCATCCCGACCATCGCATCATCGGCATGGCGGTGGTTGAAGCCGTCAGAAGGATGGGCAAAGATACTCACATTGCATTATACGAAATCGGCATGCCGATGCGACCGAATAGATTGCTCGACATTACCGATTTAATTGAGCGCAAAGCCACTGCAATGTCGTGCTTTACCTCCCAAAACACAAGACAGCGGTATGACTTACATATTGCCGCATTAAATCGATATCGCAGTTATACCTTACCTGCTAGCGTCACTGCGGCCGAGGCCTATATTCTGCTTTCTGCCGAAGAATTAACGCAAGATCCACTGAAGCTTTATCAGTCTGAATATTCTCGTCAAAAAGCATTAGGATTGGTTTTAGATGATCGAGATATTCCTTTAGTCAGCATTATCATTCGCAGTTTAGGACGTCCGACGTTATCCGATGCCCTCGACTCTGTCGCTTTGCAAACTTACTCGAAAATTGAAGTTATTATTGTCAATGCAAAAGGAATAGGACACCACAACGTCGGAGACTGGTGCGGCAATTTCCCTCAACGTTTGATCAGCGATTCAGATTCCCCACTTCACCGCTCACGTGCTGGCAATGTTGGCATGAAAGCTTCCAATGGTGACTATCTGTTGTTTTTAGATGACGATGACTGGTTAGCGCCTGATCATATTACCAAACTCGTTAATTCACTTATAAATCATCCATCATATCTGGCAGCGCATACAGGTATCGCTTGCGTAGATGAAGAAAAACAACCCACTTCCATTACATTCGAACAACCCTGTAATATCGAACTTCTCACAGCATCCAATTACATGCCCATTCATTCGGTATTGTTTAGCCGGGCAATAATCGAATGTGGTTGCGAAATGGATGAAACACTCGATTTATACGAAGACTGGGACTTTTGGCTACAAGTCAGTCAGTTCACCGAGTTCTTTTTTACGCCTGGAATCAGCGGTTATTATCGAATACATCAAAGTTCTAAAATACACCGCCAAAAAGTATTTTTTGGTTCGAGTTATGCGCGCATTTATGAAAAATGGCGTAAACGTTGGTCGACCGAACATTTGTCTCAACTGATGTACAACTATAATCAAATGCATTTTTCGATACTTCAACTGGAAAAAGATTTAATCAATGTCCGTGAAGCGTTATCCAATACACAAACCGAATTATCGAACACGCAAATACAATTATCCACTACCCAAACCCAGCTTTTAAACGTTCAGGCACAACGCACTGATATACAAACACAACTCACTGATACACAAACACAACTCACTGATGCGCATCATCAGGCCACTAAAGTCCAAACACAATTAAGTATCAGCAAAAATGAACTTGATATAATGCGTCAATCGCGCTCGTGGCGTATCACCTCTCCTTTACGTAACTTCAATTTGATCATAAGAAAAATACTAAACCGTTTATGAATCTCCGTCTTTTTGTTAGTAAGTTAAAGCAAGCTCAATTTTATAACCCTGTCGTCATGAGCTCAGTTGTTAATCAACTGCAAGCGCCCTCTTTTATCACACGTAGTATCAATTTAGCACTTTGGGGATTGTTCCATATCGTAAGGATATATCGGACACCAATATCACTTAGGTCACTGATTAAAAACCAAGTTAACCAAAATCATTCCATTGAATCAGCAAATAATGACAATCCATGGAAAACAGCGCTGAGCGCAACATCGCAAACAACTTTGGGCAATCGCGTATTAATCATCGCCGAACTATCTTTAGTGCAATGCAAAAAATATCGCGTCACGCAAAAAACTGAGTTATTTTCTTTACTCGGTTATGAAACAACCGTCTTGCCTTGGAATGATTATCTGGCCTGCCGCAATGCGTTACAAACTCACGGTATGGTGATTTTTTACCGTACACCAGCAACACCTGATGTCAAGCGATTGGTTGCCGAAACACGTCGCATAGGATTGGTTTCTTTTTTTGATCTCGATGATCTGATATTCGATTTAGAAGAATACAGCCGTCACGCCAATGTACAGAGATTATCGAAACATGAATTTACTGTACTCATGGATGGTGCATCCATGTACCGTGAAATGCTACAACTGACAGATCATGCCATCGCCAGCACGGCCGTCATCGCTGAAAAGATGCAATCACTGTGCCGTGGCAGTGTGTTCACTTTAGAAAATTGTTTGGATTCTCATTTACTGAGTTTGAGTACGCTCAATTATCCTCCGCCAGGCAAAGACATCATCATTGGCTATGGTAGTGGAACGCGCACACACGACGCTGATTTCATGGTTGCTGCACCCGCATTATTACGAATTCTGGATAACTATCCAAATGTTCGTTTAGCAATCTATGGGCATCTCGAATTAACCGAAGATTTTTTGCCTTATGCAACTCGTATCGTTCGAGTACCCTTTCTAGATCCCGATGACTATTATTTATCACTTGCACGTTTTTCAATCAATCTTGCACCATTAGAAAAATCTATTTTTAATGATTCCAAAAGTAATATCAAATATTTAGAAGCTTCATTGTTCGGCGTGCCATCGGTCTGCTCTCCAGCAGATGCTTTTAAAGGTATCATTCGACATGGAGAAAACGGATTTCTGGCCGAATCGACAGATGAGTGGTTTACATCACTATCACGACTGGTAGAAGATTCTGATTTGCGATTGCGTATCGGAACAACTGCAAAACAAAATGTGTTGGCACACTATTCGCCCGCTGCCATCGCACAGCAACAATTGAACCCGATTTTGTCTTGCGGTCTTCCACTACCGCAGAAAAAAAAATTGCGTATCATGATGGTCAATCTCTTGTTTGCACCATTGAGTTTTGGTGGCGCTACAATTGTTGCAGAACAACTAGCAGCAGAGCTTGCCGCGATGGAGGATACCGAAGTTTGTGTGTTCACGGGTTGCTGGCATGCCGATTTACCCACGTATGACCTTGCACGTTATGAATGGAAAAACATTCCAATCTTCGCAGTAGGCTTACCGTCAGGTTTAGAACGCAGTAAAGATTACGATAATCCGACAATGGCAGCACGTTTTGATGAAGTTCTAAATGCGGTTCAACCCGATATCGTCCATTTTCATTCCATTCAGATTTTAAGTGCTACGCTTGCAGATACCTGTCATCGTCTAGCCATTCCATACGTCATTACATTGCATGACGCATGGTGGCTATGTGAAAGGCAATTTATGGTGCGTTCTGACGGCACTTATTGTAATCAACAAGGTGTTAATCTCGTGGATTGCAATGGTTGCACTCCCGATTCTGCATTCACGCATCATCGTTTTCACCGATTGTGGAAAGTAATGCAGAACGCAGCATTACTCCTTGCGCCAAGTGAGTTCCAGCGCAATCTTTACATTCAAACGGGCATCCCTGAAGAACATATTCGAGTCAATAAAAACGGTATACTTCCTTCTCTTGGCAAGCGCGCTCCAAAACATAACCATCATATAACCTTTGCTTTTCTTGGTGGCCGAGCGATACATAAAGGTTATTTCTTTTTACAAGATGTTTTTTCTTCTATCAGCGAAAATAATTACACTTTGTACCTTGTAGATATCGAGAGCAAAATGGGCAATTCACAAATGTATCAAGATACTTGGCAAATAAGCGGTAAAATGGAAATTGTACCTCCTTACGAACAACATGAAATGGATCGTTTTTTTGATAAAATTGATGTGTTGCTTTTCCCTTCACAATGTAAAGAAAGCTTTGGTTTAACGGTGCGAGAAGCGATGGCGCGCAATATATGGATCATCGCAACTGACTGCGGAGGTCCCATTGAAGATTTAGTAGACGGAAAAAACGGTAATATTACTGCAATGCATGACAAAGAAGCTTTTCGCAACGCTATCGTCGCACTATTGCACAATCCGGAACACTTGAAAAACTATCAAAATCCTTATCGCGAACATCTACGCTATTTTTCTCAACAAGCTGCCGAGCTTAATGCAATTCTGAGTGAGGTCGTTTTGCGCAAAAAAACCACTACCGTTCATTAGCATAGAAATAGAAGTAGCAAAAGATCTTAAAAACCTTACTTAATAAGTTATTCTTAAAATATACTAATCTATATCTAATAATATTTATTCGGCGCGATTAATATAGTATCTAGAATGACAACTAATTCACCAAAAACTTGTTTGGTCTGCGCCATTATCGTAACTTATCATCCCGATCTTGCTACTTTAAAGTGCCTTTTATCAAACCTATCCAATCAAGTCGACATGACGTTGATTGTTGATAATAACTCTCCCGAAAATTATGTCGCTTGGATAAAAGAACATCAGCAAGAAAATTTGACTTTTTTGCCTTTGACAGAAAATGTAGGTGTTGCAGAAGGACACAATCATGGCATTCGCTGGGCTCAAACACAAAAATATTCCCATGTTATCCTCTTCGACCAAGATAGCACCCCTTTTCCCGACATGCTTGAACGATTACTAACGGCCGAAGAACAGTTATTGAACCGTGGGAAACAGGTCGCCGCAGTGGGACCACAATACCACGATTTACGGCACGCAGAACCAGCGCCCTTTATTCGCTTTACTGGACTAAAATCCAACCGATTATATTGCAGTAATGGAAGTAATGAGCTATACGAAACTGATTTTCTGATTACATCCGGTATGTTGATTCGCCTTTCGGTATTCAATGCTATTGGCTTAATGGATACCCATTTATTTATCGACTATGTCGATGTGGAATGGTGTCTTAGAGCAAGAAGTTTACACTATCAATGCTTCGGCATTTGTTCAGCAAAAATGAATCATACCCTTGGAGATCGGGTCGTTTCTTTATCCCAAAAAAAACGCATCATCCCTGTACACAGTCCGTTACGCAATTATTATTTAATCCGCAATGCTATTTTACTTTACAAAAGAAAGTATGTACCTGTAGCATGGTCGTTTACGGATGCTTATCGATTAGTATTAAAATTTGGCGTTTTTTCCTTATTAATTCCACCACGTTTGTTGAATTTTCGGATGATGATGATTGGGTTGTGGCATGGATTATGTGGAATAGCAGGAAAATATCCATCGAAAACAAAACGTGCTGAATCAAGTAAAAACTAGCATCTACCTGAGCATCGTTTGTAATGAAATGTCCGTAACTTACCCTTGGAAATGCAAAAACCTGTATCTGTAGTCATCGTTAATTATAATGCGGGGTTACTATTATCACAGTGCGTTCTGATCGCGCTTAATCAAGCGCAGCAAGTAATTGTGGTCGATAATAATTCGAACGATGCGAGTTTAGTAGAACTTCAATCCACTGTCCCTACCGAAAAACGTCTTCAGATTATTTGCCTCAATAGTAATAAAGGTTTTGCCACTGGTTGCAACATTGGATTGAGCAAGTCCAAACAACCTTTTGTTCTTTTCCTTAATCCGGATTGCCTACTGGGAGAAAATTCACTCCATCGCATGCTAGAAATTCTCCAATCCGATGACCGAATCGGCATGGTGGGCGGCTATCTAGCGAATCCCGATGGTTCGGAGCAAGGTGGTGGAAGACGCGCTATTCCAACACCTTGGCGTGCTTTTGTTCGCGCTTTTGGGCTGCATCGCTTGGAAAAATTTTGGCCGCAACTTTTTTTCGATTTTCATTTGAATAAACAACCGGTACCGAATGAACCTACTAATGTCGAAGCAATTTCTGGCGCTTTGATGCTAGTAAAAAAAGAAGCCATCGAAGACGTCGGCCGTTGGGATGAACAATATTTTTTACATTGTGAAGATCTCGATTGGTGCATGCGCTTTAAGCAAAAAAATTGGCAAATCGTTTTTGTTCCAGATGCTCCAGTTACCCATTTTCAAGGCACTTGTAGCCATGCTCGACCTTTTTTTGTTGCCTGGCATAAACACAAAGGCATGTTACGTTTTTATCAGAAATTTTTCCGTGATGAGTACCCGGGTGTCTTGATGGGATTTATTTCTATTGGAGTGTGGTTGCGTTTTACTGTCACTGTGATTTTTCACACAGCCAATCAAGCTCTCAGTTTGTTAAAATTTCGCCCATGAAAAATCAACCCATTGGCATAATAGGTGCAACCAGTATGGTAGGGCAATGTTTGATACAACAAGGAATAGCTCAAAATCATCACATCTCTGCTTTTTCGCGACAATTAATCAATCAAAATCATCCCAATGTGAATTGGCAACAATTGCCAGCGCTATCAAAAAGGGCAATTAATCATAAAAATAAAACCATCCCTTATTGGATATATGCCGCCCCCATCTGGACATTGCCAGACTATTTCGATTTCTTACTGACCTTCATGCTAAAGCGAATTGTCGTATTATCGTCAACCAGTCGATTTACCAAAAAAAAATCTTCGGATTTGAATGAACAAGCTATCTCGCAAAAACTTGTTGATGGAGAAAAATTATTAGAATCTTGGGCCAATTCGCATTCGATAGAATGGATCGTTTTACGTCCAACATTGATTTACGGTTATGGAAGAGATAAAAATGTTGCAGAAATCGTACACTTCATTCAATGTTACGGCTTTTTCCCCGTGCTAGGTAATGCAAACGGTTTACGGCAACCGATTCATAGCGATGATGTCAGCGCAGCATGCTTCTCAGCCCTCTGGGCAGGTCATATCAGTAATCGTGCGTACGATATAACCGGTGGCGAAACCTTATCTTATCGTCAAATGGTTGAGCGAGTTTTTACCGCACTGAAACGCACGCCGAGAATTATTACCGTACCTTTTTGGATTTTTCGTGTCGCTACATCTCTGATAAATCTTTTTCCCCGTTACAAGCATTGGAACATGATGATGGCAACAAGAATGAATCAAAATTTAGTATTTGAAAGTGTAGAAGCAAAACGAGATTTAAATTTTTCAGCTAGGCCATTTGGGCTCGAAACGAAAGATTTACCTAGTCAGAATCAATGATCAAACGCTATAATGAGCGCCACTTTACCCAAGGAATATCTTTATCATTCAATTCACTATCAATTCGGTGATTTCGAGAAAACATTTTGTTCCTTAAAAATTTACATTTTTGAGTTTTTACTGATCAGTGAAATTTAAATTTAAAACACCTCAAAACGAGATCGCACAAATACTTGCTGGCTTTAAGAAAACATTCCGCAACATCGGTGTTTTCAGCGCTGTTATCAATGTATTGATGCTGATGCCAGCCATTTATATGCTGCAACTGTACGATAGTGTACTCACCAGCCGTAATGAAATGACGCTATTGATGCTCACGCTCATCATGCTCGGAGCCTATATTTTTATGGGTGCGTTAGAATTTGTTCGAAGCTTCGTTTTAATACGAGTTGGCGCACAACTTGATATGAAGTTGAACAAGCGTGTGTATAGCGCAGCTTTTGAGCAGGGTTTAAAAATGGGCGACGGCAATGCTGGACAAGCATTGAAAGACTTGACTAGCTTACGTCAATTTCTTACTGGCAACGCTTTATTTGCGCTATTTGATGCCCCCTGGTTTCCAATTTATTTATTCGTTATCTTTATATTTCATCCTGCTTTAGGCTTTTTCGCGTTATGCGGCACGATCGTGTTAATCACTCTGGCTTACATTAACGAAAAAATATCACATAAACCGCTTGCTGATGCCAATACCATGGCCATTGCATCTTCAAATATTGCGTCCAACAATCTGCGCAATGCGGAAGTCATTGAAGCCATGGGTATGTTGCCGAATATTCAAGCACGTTGGTTTAAACTGCATAGTCGGTTTTTAAGTTTACAAGCGGAAGCCAGTGAAAAAGCGGGTGTCATGACTGCATTGTCAAAATCTTTTACCGTGACGTTGCAATCGTTGATGCTAGGATTTGGCGCACTACTGGTACTGGAAAACGACATTACACCGGGCATGATGATTGCCGGATCTATTTTGTTAGGCCGAGCTATCGCACCGGTTCAGTTGTTAATCACTACTTGGAAGCAAATTGGCACGGCCCGTAGTGCTTACGAACGCTTGAATAAATTGCTCGAACAAAACCCTCCGCGTGAGGCAGGCATGCCGTTACCTAAACCACGCGGTGTTGTTGCGGTTGAAAGCGCAACTGCAATTCCACCTGGCAGCAAAATCCCTGTTATCAAATCATTATCGTTCTCTTTAGATGCGGGAGAAGTGCTGGGCGTAATAGGCCCCAGTGGATCAGGAAAATCCACGCTAGCGCGCTTATTGGTTGGTGTTTGGCCTGTTGCTTCAGGAAAAGTGAGATTGGATGGTGCAGATGTTTATTTATGGAATAAAGATGAGCTTGGGCCTTACATTGGATACTTACCACAAGATATCGAATTGTTCGCCGGAACAGTTTCTGAAAATATCGCTCGTTTTGGTGAAATAGATGCGGATAAGGTGATCTTGGCTGCGCAACGGGCTGGCGTTCATGAAATGATTTTGAATATGCCCGAAGGTTACGACACCACATTAGGTGAAGGCGGCGGAGGACTTTCTGGTGGACAGAAACAGCGTATCGGCTTAGCGCGGGCAATGTATGATGACCCTTCTTTACTCGTTCTCGACGAACCCAATTCCAATCTCGATGATGTGGGTGAACAAGCACTGCTAAATGCCATCATCGACTTGCGTAAGCGCGGCAAAACGATTGTTTTGATTACCCACCGCACCAGCATCATCGGTGTAACCACTAAATTGCTGCTCATGCAAGATGGTATGGCCAAAATGTTCGGTCCGACCAAACAAGTGATCGAAGAACTCACCAAACAACAGCAACAAGCCAAACAAGCAATAGCAGAAAAACAACAAAATGACTCGCAAAGCCCTTCAAACTAAGCAGATTGAATTATCAATCGGGTGTGATAAAAAAATCGAGATGATTTCATGGTTAACTGGACGCGATAATGAAACTTGTTCCTGAAAATAAACAATTAACCACGCAAGACATTCCTGCTGAAAGCACGCCTTGGGTGGATACCGATGAAAAAGCGCATACTCGCTTAGGTTGGTGGATCGTTTTAGCTGGATTTGGTAGTTTTGTGTTATGGGCTACCTTTGCACCGTTAGAAAAAGGCGTACCCGTTTCTGGAACCGTTGCTGTTGCCAGTCACCTACAAACCGTACAACATCAAACTGGCGGCATCATCGATGATATTCTGGTTAAAGAAGGCGATCATGTCAAAATTGGTCAACTGCTTGTTCGAATGAATGATGTTCAAACCAAAGCACAGGCGGAAATCACTCGTGCCCAGTTGTATGCCGCCCGCGCCGTTGAAGCACGCTTGTTAACAGAACGTGACGGCAACAAAGAGATTCTTTTTCCTCCCGAATTGCTATCACAGCAAAGCGATCCACGCATTGCCACCAATATCTTGATACAAAACCAGTTATTTAGCTCCCGCAAACTTGCTTTACATCACGAAATGGCAGCACTTGACGAAGGAATTTCAGGCTTGAAAGTACAATTGCGTGGCTTAGAAGCATCCAAAGCCAGCAAACATCAACAATCCAAGTTTTTAGAAGAACAATTGGTCAATATGCGGGAACTCTCCAAAGAAGGTTTCGTGCCGCGTAATCGTGTTTTGGATTTGGAGCGAACTTTTATTCAGTTGAGCGGAGAAATTTCAACCGATATCGGTAATATCGGTCGTACGCAACGTCAAATCGCGGAATTAGAACAACGCCGCACGCAACGTCAGCAAGAACACCAAAGGGATGTTAGACAGCAATTATCTGATATCAAACGGGAAGCAGAAGCATTATACAGTCGTCTCAATGGTCAAGATTTCGAGTTGGCAAATGTAGAAGTCAAAGCACCCGTTGATGGCATTGTCGTTGGTTTGAACGTGTTTACTAAAGGTGGCGTGGTTGCACCGGGTTTTAAATTAATGGATATCGTTCCCAGCGACGATATTCTGATCATTACGGGTCAAGTACCTGTGCACTTGATCGACAAAGTCCATGTCGATTTAGCAGTCGATTTGATTTTTTCTGCGCTCAATCAAAAGAAAACACCCAATATACCTGGCATCGTGACGCAAGTATCCGCTGATCGTCTGACGGATGAACGTACAGGCATGCCCTATTACACGATGAAAGCCAAAGTCACCCCAGAAGGCATGAGAATGCTGACTGATCAGCAAATTAAAGCGGGTATGCCGGTAGATGTTTTCATCAAGACCGGCGAACGCTCGTTGATGAGTTATCTGTTTAAGCCCGTGTTAGACCGATTGCATTCAGCAATGAGTGAAGAGTAGTGTCATGATGTTGATTAACAAAATATTTTCTAAATATTTTTATTGGATCAGTTTTTGGATCTTGTGCAGTCTCAGCAATACGTCATTCTCAATGAGCTTACTGGATGCGTATGAAGCAGCATTACAGCATGATCCTACCTTTCGTTCCGCAATTCACGAAAATGAAGCGGGACAACAGGCTGAAAAATTAGGCTTAGCCAGTTTATTACCTAATTTATCCATGACGCACGTACAAAGTAAAAATACTGGCTATCAGAAGCCTGATCCAACAACAGGTGCACATGTATTTGTTCCGTTGAATTTTGAAAGTCAGGTGACTACATTATCTTTGCGGCAACCGCTTATCAACATGGAAGCAGTAGCCAATTATCGCCAAGGAAAAGCGCAATCCGATTCAAGCCGTGCCAAATTCACGGGACGTAGTCAACACCTGGTGGTTCGCTTAGTAGAAGCTTATGTGGAAACTCTGCTTGCACAAGACCACGTCAAAATTGCAGAAACCCAACTTCAATCATTAGACGAGCTAAAACAGGTGAATGAACGAATGCTGGAAAAAGGAGAAGGAACGACAACCGATGTGTTAGAAACCCAATCGAAACATGCCATTGCTCAAGCACAGCTCATTGAAGCACAGGATAACCTAGCCGTAGCGCAATTAAAACTTGAAACATTAACGGGACAAAAAATAACCAGACTGGACCGCCTGTCAGATCTTTTTAATTATCGGGCCATTCAGTTAGAAGATTATGATAGTTGGTATGCCATGGCAATGGAACGCAATGCGGAAATAGCCACGCAACGCCATATGGTGACTTCTGGCAAAGAAGAAATCAGAAAAAGCCAAGCAGGCCATGTTCCTCGTATCGATCTTGTTGCAAGCTTATCACGCAATCAAGCTGGCTCACCGATCACTTTCAACCGCGAATTCCAGTTAGCGGCAATTGGTGTTGAAGTGAACATTCCACTGTATTCAGGAGGACGTGTCACCGCCTTAACGGCACAAGCCAGAGCGAATCATGCTCGGGCTGAAGCAGATCTTGATGTAATGACAGATAAAGTTTTGATAGAACTTCGTAAACAATATAATCTACTTCAGAGTGGCGTGAAGAAAATTGAATCTTTGCAGCTTGCGGTTAAATCTGCCGAGCTACTGGTAGGTGCCACTGAAAAAAGCATCCGTGGAGGAATTCGAATTAATCTGAATTTATTGGATGCGCAACAACAACTTCAAAAAGCCAAAAAAGATTTAGCGGAAGCTCGTTACAATCACTTATTAGCTTATCTTCGACTACAATTTGCAGCCGGAACTTTAGTGTTGGAAGATCTTCGCAGTGTAGCGAGTTACTTTACTTCTCAAAAATAATTAATAAATCACTCTCTTTAACTTAAGAGTATGATTTCATATCCAATAAGACCGACATAACCCGTCAATGTCAGGTAAAGCATATGCCGCACACGAAGCCTCCACCAATACTGCATATCATGATGAATCGTTAATAAAACGATGGCTAGCCCAGTAAGCGCCAACTTAACCCCAATAAATTTTTCAATACTTTCATTCATGGCAGCTAACATAAACCAATTTAGCTCCTCACCACCGCGCGATAAAATGTTTAATGTAAGATGTGCATCCAGGCTGCTCAACATCAATATAGCAATGATGCAAAGCATTAAATGACCGGGGTAACGATCAACGTAATTTAATTTATTCCACTTTAAGCGGCGCTCACCTACTCTACGCCCAGATTTAATGCCTATATGATAAAGACAAAAGAACGGAATATTGCTACGGCGATCTTTCGAAATTCGATTAAAGTTACCACCTGCCAGTTGATCCATCATCAATCTTTTCCTTTTTTATTATTCTAATTTTAGATTTTTCTGATTTTTTATACTGATCACTTTTTTTACTGCCAGCAGTTTAATTTCAATTCAAAAAAATAGCAATTTAAAGACAAAAATACCAATAAAGTTAGTATCCTGTATTCGACCTAATTTCTTTTTAATTCCTTGGCATAAAAAAAATGATTGCCATTCCGAGAATTGAAATACCGGCGCCGATCAAATCCCATTTATCTGGAATTACTCTCTCTATAATCAACATCCAAATCAAGGCAGTCGCCACATATACACCACCGTATGCCGCATATATCCTGCTAGCAGCCACCGGATGTAAAGTGAGAAGCCATGCAAATACTACCAGGCTAATGATTGCAGGAAATAATAACCAAATCGATCCATCTTTTTTTATCCAAAGATAACTCAAATAACACCCAAGAATCTCCGCAATTGCCGTAACAAAAAAAAGCCCGATTGTTGTCAAGACACCCATAGTATGCGCTCTTATAAACTTTGACTATTCAAGATAACTAACTCCGTACAGCATATCAATAGTACAAAATGATAAGTTTTATTAATATGCCATTTAAATGAATGGCAAACGTTATCCTTATTATTTAAATATCTTTGATATTCCTTTCTTTTTTCCAGTTACTTAACATCGAGATGCTATTGACATACACCCCCAAAACAGGATGTAATACGCGGTTCTATAGATTATCAATATTAAAACAGTGGAGCGGAAATGAAACGTACTTACCAACCTTCAGTCACAAAAAGAAAACGTACACATGGTTTCTTAGTTCGCATGAGAACTCGTGCCGGTGCAGCAGTAATCCGTGCACGTCGCGCTAAAGGTCGCGCCAAATTAAGTGTTTAATACGGTACAAAAAAATACCGAAATTCGGCGTACCTATCGATACTCTACATTCAGTAAGATTAACTCTTTCCCTAGAAATTGTAGATTGGATACCGCAGCAGATTTTACCGCAACGATGACTTCAGACTATCAATTGAATGGCAATTTGATTCAGGTTTGCGCTAGGATCAACGGTTTAAAATACCCGCGACTCGGATTAATTGTTTCAAAAAAAATAGAGCGTTTGGCGGTTAAGCGCAATTGGGTTAAAAGAATTCTTCGCGAAACCTTCCGAAGCAATAGATGCTTTGCTAAAACCAATTTAGCAAAAATGGATTGGGTCATTCGTTTGCGCCGGCCAATAACTAAAACTAAAGAAGATTCCGTTCGGTTGACAACTGAAGCTCGAATATTGATGATGCAATTACAGCAATGTCACGACTAATTATTAAGATAATTAAGTTTTATCAATATTTTATAAGTCCCATGCTTATGCCTTCATGTCGCTTTACGCCTTCTTGTTCGCAATATGCGCTTGAGGCCTATGCCAAATATGGTTTTTTTCATGGGACGCGTTTAAGTGTTTGGCGTATTCTGCGATGCAATCCTTGGAACAAGGGTGGTTTTGAACCAGTGCCATGATATCAATATACTAAGAAATAAATTTTTTTATTTCACAGCAAATATTAAAATACTGCCTGACATTTATCTTGATATTAATATCCACTCTATTGCCGCAATCAAAGAAAAAACAAATAAAACCGAAATACTTTACAAAACAACCTGTAATGACATTGTGAACTGATAGTTCCTAAAAACAATAAAAAATAGATTTTAATTTGCACATGTCAAAAACTCACTAACGAAATAAACAATGGAAACAAAAAAACTTCTACTCATTATCATTTTTTCCACATCATTGCTTTTTTTGTGGGATTCATGGCAAAGAGAAATTAATCCGTCAACTACGCAAGTAACGCCAGGAAATGTCGCCGAATCGAATAATCAACGTCATGATCCGCTACCAGTACCGGGCGATGGATTGACTTCAAAAACAGATAGTCCGTCGATTGCCTCTGGAATTGAAGGTGTCGACTCAACTGTCACACCCAATTTATTTACCAATGGTGAGAAAATAACGGTTACAACCGACATGATTGTCGCAGAAATTGATACAGCGGGCGGCGACATTCGGCAACTTGGCTTGCTTAAACATCCTTCTAGTGAAGATAAAAGTAAACCTTACGAACTCCTACTCGACAAAACCGCGCGGTTTCATGTCGCACAATCCGGTCTTATCGGGGATGGGTTACCCAGTCACAAAACCAAATACTCAGCAAAGTCCAACAATTACCAGTTAGAACCAGATCAAGACAAGCTAGTCATAAAGCTTACTGCAACGACAGAGAATGACATTCAAGTCACAAAAATATTTACTTTTCATCGCAACAGTTATGTCATTGATGTTGCTTTTGGAATCGACAATCAAAGCGATGAAACGATCATCCCTTTTTCTTATTTTCAAATGCTTAGGGATGCCAATGAACCAACAGGTTCGAATACGATGATTCATTCGTATACTGGCCCCGCCATGTATACCGAAGCCGAAAAATTCATCAAAATAAAATTTACGGATCTGGATAAAAATAAGGCAGAATTTCCAGCCAATGCCGACAATGGCTGGATAGCCATGTTGGAGCATTATTTTTTGACAGCCTGGCTACCTACCCAGCAAACACCACGTGAGTATTACGCTAAACGTTTATCGCATAACCAATACACTGCAGGCATCATCACTCCGGTTGGAACGATTGAATCGGGTCAGACCAAACAAATTTCTGTACCTTTTTATGCCGGCCCACAAGAACAGGAAAAACTAGCGCAACTCTCACCTGGTTTAGATCTCACTGTCGATTATGGGTGGCTTACGATTCTTGCTCAACCTCTATTCAAGTTACTATCGTTTTACCACTCTTGGGTAGACAATTGGGGTGTGTCCATTATTCTATTAACGTTAACTGTCAAACTGTTATTTTTCCCATTATCTGCCGCTGGTTATCGTTCAATGGCAAAACTCAGAGTAGTTACGCCCAAGTTACAAAAAATACGAGAGCAATATGCCAGCGACCGTCAGCGCATGCATCAAGCAATGATGGAATTTTACAAAGAGGAAAAAATCAATCCGATGGGAGGCTGTTTGCCTATCCTGGTCCAGATTCCGGTATTCATCGCATTGTTTTGGACGTTAATGTCTGCTGTGGAATTACGCAACACTCCTTTTGCTTTATGGATAACCGATCTATCCACACCTGATCCCTATTACGTGCTTCCGCTCATTATGGGTATCTCAATGTGGATCCAATCCAAACTGAGTCCCACCCCAGCCGATCCGATACAAGCAAAAGTTATGCAGATTATGCCGATTGCATTCAGCGTATTCTTTTTCTTCTTTCCATCAGGGCTAGTCCTGTATTCATTGTGCAACAACATTCTTTCTATTCTGCAACAATGGCAAATTACACGGATGTACGAAAACAAAGCAGAAGATGCAAGCAAGGATAAGAACAAAAAACATAAAAAAATCGAATCTACACCTGTGGTCGAGAAACTTGCATTGAATCCATCTGTTCCTGCCGAAGAAAGAGTAGAAGAAGGCGCAACTACCAGCGCGACAATGACAGAAGGCCAATCTGAGTCAATATCTTCTGCCGAAGCAATTGCTCCTAAACCCAAGCCTAAAACCTCAAGTCTTAGCAATAAGAACAAACCGCCACAAGGCAAAAAAGTAAGAAAGAAATAGCAATGGCTGCCGGTTTCTTGTAATGAGAAACCGGTTATTTCGCGACGATAGTCATTGGAGTTTTTATGGCAAACCTTGATATCATCGCAGCTATTGCCACGCCACCAGGTCGAGGTGGCATTGGTGTCATCCGTATCTCCGGTAGCAACTTAAAACACTTCACTAAAGCACTTCTAGGTACATTGCCAGAACCTCGCCATGCAGCGCTCAAATCTTTTAAAGATGTCGGTGGAAACGTTATTGATCAGGGAATTGCGCTGTATTTTCCAACCCCCCACTCGTATACCGGAGAAGATGTTCTAGAATTGCAGGCACATGGCGGCCCCGCCGTTATGAACTTATTACTTGATCGATGCCTTGCTCTTGGCGCCCGTCTTGCACAGCCAGGAGAATTCACATTACGAGCCTATCTCAACAACAAAATTGACTTAATCCAAGCCGAAAGCGTTGCTGATCTTATTGAAGCCAGTACATATGAAGCCGCTCGTTGCGCGGCAAATTCGTTACGTGGGCAATTCTCAAGCAAAATTAACGATCTGGTCGATAGATTAACGCAGCTTAGAATGTTCATTGAAGCTAGCATTAATTTTCCCGAAGATGATATTGATGGTTTATCGCTATCGCCCATCCAAGAAAAATTAAGCCAAATCGAGATACGATTTAACGAAATTTTCCAAGCGGCACAACAAGGAAAAATGCTCAAAGAAGGCATTCGCATCGTTTTGGCGGGGGCGCCCAACGTTGGCAAATCCAGCCTACTCAATCAATTGGCTCAGGACGACGTCGCCATAGTGACAGAAATTCCAGGAACCACCCGAGATACCATTGAACGCACCATCACCATCGAAGGTATCGCCATTCACGTTGTCGACACCGCAGGTTTAAGGGAAACCAATGATATCGTTGAACAAAAAGGCATTGAACGCACACATTCAGCAATAAAAAATGCACATTTGATTCTTTGGTTAATCGATAGTTGCAATCTTCAATCTACTAGTATTAAAGATGAAACACTGAATCAAATTCCACCCGAAATTCCTCTAATTACTGTCAGAAATAAAATCGATTTAATCAATGAATCGGCAAGAATTGAAATTGACAACCATAACACCACGATTCACTTATCCGCAAAAACTAACAAAGGAATCGATTTGCTACGAAAGCAAATTTTAAAAAATGTCGGCTGGCAGCATAATATTGAAGGAGAAGGAGTATTTATGGCAAGACAACGTCATCTAGAAGCCTTGACCATTGCACAAGCACATCTCAATGCAGCAACGATTTTTACCTCCGACGAATCGCAATTAGCACTACTGGCCGAAGAACTTAGACTTGCACAATTGATCCTGTCTTCTATCACCGGTGAATTTACTGCCGATGATTTACTCGGAGAAATCTTTTCCCATTTCTGTATTGGTAAGTGACCTTTGATACAGATCTTCCCTGACTACTGTAAAAATACTGGAAACTCTTATAAAGAGCCCATTTTATTATTACAAATCAATGACAAACTCTCTACATACTTTTAGCATTTTTACTTCGTGAATGCTCTGTAGCGGCGGCGATGTCAGCCCGAATTCGTGCTGAAACTGCGGCAGTGGCTTCTTTATCTGCTTGAGAGCGAGCAAATAATGCTTCTTTAGCCATAATTTCAACGGTTTCTCGTTCAGTCGCGATTTCTAATGCTTGCGATTCCAATTTAATGCGTTCTTGTATGGCTATTAACGTTGCTGATTCGGCTCTGGCTTTCTCTAAAGCTATTTTGGTAGCAATCTTCTCAGCTTCGAGCTTGGTTTTCGCTTTGTTACTGGCGATAATTTTAGCTTGCGCTCGGGTTATCGCAAGTCCCGTGATACGCTGTTCTATTTCTAAGCGTTCCAGTGCAGCTTGCTTGGCATCGTCAAGCGCCTGTGCGCGAATTTTTGCATCCGCCAATAAGCGTTCTTGAATTTCTACCTTAACCTGAGTTTCCTGTGCAATCAATTCATCAAGCTGCGCTTTTGCTTCAGCAGTGGTTTTAAGTCTAGCTTCCGCCTCAACTCTTTTCTTTGCTGCATTACGTGCAACAATTTCAGCTTGCGCTCGCGCTTCTGCTTCTTTGATTGCTTTTTCATCCGCTTTAATGCGTTTTTGAAATTCTTTTTCGGCTTCTTTTTCGACTTTTTCTCTTGCTAGAGCAATTTCTGCCGCTTCTTTTTCAGCTTGTAAATTAGTTTCGGCAGCAGCCAGCGCATCTGTTTCAGTTTGCGTGCGTTGTGTGATTTGTTTAAGCGTTTCAGATTCAACGACAAGACGTGACTTGATCAAATCAGCGGCCGCATTTTCCTGCAAAATAATGGATTCTGCCATTTCCTTGGCAACTGCTTCGGCTTCGGCACGATTTTGTGCTGCAATCGTTGCACACCGATCCGCCTCAAATCTTTGTAACGCTTTTTCAATTGCCAATGACTCCGCTTCCGCTCGATCCAATGCCGCATGAGTCGCAGATATTTCGGCTCGGAGTCGATGTTGCTTTTGAATATGACTAGCTTTTTCCGCTTCGAGTCGATTTTTCGCTTGTTCAAGTGCTTGCGCTTCTAGATTCGCGGCATTTTGTTTTTCGGCTAAAGCTTGTTCCTCAGCCATTTTTCGTGCTTTCGCTGATGCAAGTATATTTTGCTCTTCTTGAATTTTTGCTTCGATGAGCTGCGCTGTGTGTGCTTCAGTTTCGAGAATATTTAGTGAAATCTGCCTTGCTTCTTCAGCCAGCTTGGATTTTCGTTTTGCTGCTTCGGCAGCTTCTTTTTCCTTCGTAACTGCCAAATGAGCTTTATCGAGAGCGTCCGCCTCTTCCGCAACCCGTTGCTGCATTTTTTCAACGATTACGCTTTCTGCCTTAACTTTTGATTCTAGTATTGCATTAAGTGCTTTATCTGCTTTAAATTTTTCTTCCGCTAAATGTTGCGCTTTATTTTCAAGCTCGTAGCGTGTATTTGCTTCTTGTTCGGCTAATGCTTCCGCTTTTGCTCTCAATCGTGCTTGTTCCGTTGCCTCAGCCTCCGCTTGTATTCTATTCTCAGCCGCTGCTCTGGCGATTGCTTCAACACGTGCGCGCGCTTCGGCGGCAACGCGAGCTTTATTCTCGGCTTCAATACGGTGACGAGCTTCTTTAATTGTTTGATCTTCGAGAGTTAGTCTTTCATGATGAATATCTTCAAATTCACGCTGAATATCTTTGGTGATATGTATTTGTTGATCATAAGTCAACGCATCATCCGAATTATCATTCGACTGCGCATGTTCATTCAGCATATCAGCCTGCTCTTCGTCAACAGGTTCTGAATCTGTTGACGAAATTTTACGTAACGAATCAAACAAGCGCGTCTTAAATGTCATGTTCAATCTACCAAACAAAAAGAAAGCAATTAAAGAATCAAATCAATATACCTACTGTAACAATTTTTAGTTAATAGACTTGTTTCAAAAAAAGATAGAAATGGCATCTGTTTATCGATTAGTAGTACGCCTCATTCTAATACTTGTTTTAACGCGACAACGAGATCAATTTTCTATGCTTTAACTGTTTTTCTTAATTGTTATTTAGGCATATCCAATTTTGTGGCGTTTACGATTCCCATCATCAAATTCAGCGCATCGTAAACGAGTCTTTCAAGAATAGGAGCATAGAAAGGCATACTCAATGCCAAGACAAAAAGACCAATAGATAATGTCAATGGAAAACCGACAGCAAAAATGTTCAGTTGAGGCGCGGCACGTGTCAAAATTCCTAAGGCCAAGTTGGTAATCAATAAAGCAGTTATCACAGGAAGTGATAGTTGCAATCCAGATTTAAAAATTTCTTGTCCCCAATTCGCCAATGTTTGAAAAGTAAATTCATTCATGCCGCTTACCCCGACAGGTAATGTGCTAAAACTTTGCGAGATCAGCGCCAGCATCATTAGATGACCATTCATCGCTAAAAAAGCCAGGCTGGCGATGACACCGAGAAAACGACCTATCACATCGATTTGCCCTGAGTTTTGTGGGTCAACAAAAATTGCAAAGCCAAGCCCCATTTGTAAGCCAATTAATTCTCCTGCCATTTCTACCGCGACAAAAACAATGCGCATGACAAAACCAATAGCAATACCGATCAACAATTGTTGCAGCAATACAATCAATCCTAAACCTGAAGCGGGGTCAACATCTGGTAAGGATTTTTCAACCGTTGGCGTCACTAAAATAGTCATCATAATAGCCAAACCAAGCTTGACTCTAACCGGAGTACTAGGATTTCCTAAGATTGGTGCCGTCGCGATTAACGCTAAAATTCGACTCAGTGGCCAAATGAAGGTAGCTAGTAATGTATTCAGCTCGGCTGTAGTAATGCTGATCATACGAAAATAGATATCATGGATATGCTTTTCGAATATGCTCAGAAACCCAGGTTATCAGTGATTTGATGCTATCCAATGGCCACCCAAGCAATGCTAGTAAATAACCGCTGCATGTAATCGGTCATAATGCTAATCATCCAAGGACCTGCGAGGATCATAACGAGAAATGTCACTAATAACTTAGGAATGAAAGATAGGGTCATTTCGTTGATTTGTGTCGCCGCCTGAAAAATACTAACCAACAAACCTGTTACTAAAGCGGCTATTAATAATGGCGCAGATACCATAAAAGTGATTTCAATCGCTTGTCTGGCAATCGTCATGGTGCTTTCGGGTGTCATCTCTATTTCCCTTTAAGGATAAAAACTTTGTGTCAACGAACCAATAATCAAATGCCAACCATCCACAAGTACAAATAGCATTAATTTAAACGGTAATGAAATAATCATGGGTGACAACATCATCATACCCATTGCCATCAATACACTGGACACGACGAGATCGATAATTAAGAAAGGGATAAAAATGATGAAACCGATTTGAAAGGCGGTTTTTAATTCGCTGGTGATATAAGCTGGCACGAGTATTTTAAGCGGAACGTTATCACGACTTTGCAGTTCTTCGCCGTCAGAAACTTGTACAAACAGCGCTAAATCCGCTTCTCGGGTTTGATGCAACATAAATGTTTTAAGTGGCACACTGGCTTTTTCACCTGCTTCGATAATAGATATTTTATCTTCAGAAAAAGGAATATACGCTTCTGTGTAAACTTTATCGATCACCGGAGACATGACAAAAAATGTCAAAAATAACGCGAGTCCAAGCAATGCTTGATTGGGTGGCGAAGATTGGGTACCAAGCGCCAGCCTTAATAAGGACAATACAATAATAATCCGTGTGAAACTCGACATCATTAATACCACTGCTGGTAAAAAAGTTAATGACGTGAGCAGCAATAACGTTTGCAAATTGAGGGTATAGCTGGTGCTGCCATTAGCATTCGGCGAGCTAGTAAAAGCAGGAAAACCCGCTTTCTGTGCAAACACAGGAAATGCAGCAAATCCGATCAGGAGACATAATGACTGCAACAAAAAGCGTAAGTTGTAATTACCCTTGAGCCGGATTTGATCGGTTTTGGAGGATTGCTGACAATGAAATGACATAACGTTAGTCATTATTTTTATTGATGCTTTCAGCAAGATGTTCCGAAAATTCCGAATGAGCATCGGAATCACTTTTCATTTTCTCGAGTTTTTCTGCTGGTTTATTCATGGTATGCAATTTACTAATGTGACCTGGAGCGACCCCTAAAACAAGCCAAGTCTCTTGGATTTCCACTACTACGACGCGCTCTCTTTGACCCACTCCGGTTGCTGAAACAATTTTCAAACTACCCGAAGAAGTCGTCGGTATTAATGAAAATCTTTTTAGCAACCAAGTAAGGCCTAAAATAACGGCCAATACTATTAATAATCCGCCAACCATTTGTAGCGTATGTTCTGTCGATATCACCGAAGAAGGTGGAGTGAAACTTGGCTTCTCAGTCGTTGTAGCGAACGATTGAAAAGCAAGCATCGATCCAATAATAACTGACGGGATGTAATAAAATTTAAACACAGAAGTTCCTATCGATTGAGCTTACGGATACGTTCACTTGGCGTGATAATATCCGTCAAACGAATACCGAATTTGTCATTCACCACGACCACCTCACCTTGGGCAATCAAGCATCCATTCACTAGCACATCCATCGGTTCACCGGCCATTCCATCTAGCTCGACGACGGAACCTTGCGCCAATTGCAACAAATTTTTGATCGCAATACGCGTGCGGCCTAATTCAACGGTCATCTGTACCGGAATATCGAGAATCATATCGATATCATTGCGAGTACCATGTCCCATTCCATCACTAGAAAATTCTTTAAATACTGAAGCAGCAGCCGTTTTAGTACCCAAACCGCTATGCGTACTATCTTCAGCTGGCGTTACGTTCTTCCCTTTTGAATCAGTCGACTGCATAGCGTCAGATGCTTCTTGTTCCGCCATCGCGGCAGCCCAATCATCCATACCTGCTTCTTTTTCAGCATTATCGCTTTCGGTCGCTTCTGCTTGTTCTGCCATAGCGGCAGCCCAATCATCTGTTTCAGTTGAGTTATTGTCGGTCGGTTCAGACATATTTGAGACTCCGGTAATTTATTCCATTTCTGATTGCGATATCATCGAATTCACTTTCAGGGCGTAGCGTCCATTCATGGTCCCATATCCACATTCCATAACAGGCACTCCATCGACATGTGCTTTCACTGTTTTCGGAATTTCTATTGGAATAACATCACCCTCTTGCATGCTTAAAATTTGTTCAAATGTAACTTTTGTGTGTCCGATATTTGCGACCAACTCAACTTCGGCACCTTGGATTTGCTGTGATAATAGTGTTGTCCAACGCTTATCGACCTCTAAATGATCGCCTTGCAAAGCGCTATACAAAACATCGCGAATCGGTTCAATCATTGAGTAAGGAATACACACATGCAGCGTACCTCCCTTATTTCCCAAATCGATGTTAAATGTTACTGTCACGACTACTTCGTTAGGTGTCGCAATCGTGGCAAATTGCGGATTCATCTCCGAGCGAAGATATTCAAATTTAATGGGATAAACCGATTTCCACGACTTTTCATAATCTTCAAAAACAACTTCCAGCAAGCGAAAAATCATACGCTGCTCAGTTTGTGTAAAATCTCTTCCCTCGACGCGGGTATGATATCGACCATCTCCCCCAAACAAATTATCGATAAATAAAAATATCAAATTGGGATCAAAAACCAATAGCGCTGTTCCTCGTAATGGTTTCATTTGAACCATGTTGAGATTAGTTGGCACTACCAGATTACGCACAAACTCACTAAACTTAATGACTTTTACGGGGCCAACTGAAATATCAACGGTACGCCGCATAAAATTGAACAAACCAATGCGAAAAAACCGAGCGAACCGTTCATTAATAATTTCATATGTCGGCATGCGCCCGCGAACAATACGTTCCTGCGTGCCGATGTTGTAAGTCCTGACCCCGCTTTTATCTTCCTCCTTAGCATCATCGTCACTATCACCACTAGCACCTCGGAGGAGCGCGTCAACCTCATCTTGTGAAAGAAACTCCTCAGACATGGGGCGATTATTGAATTACAAATGAAGTAAATAAGACTTCTACAATATCTGTGATGAAATCTTCATCTTTTACCGCTTTCTTAATCTCCTCGGCAATTTGTTGACTCAACTGCTGTTTCCCAACAATACTGTTGATATCTGATGCTTTTTTACTGGAAAGTAGCATTAAAATGCGATTGCGAATATCGGGCATTTGCTTAGTAATCTCTTGTTCAACCGGAGTTTCTTTAATTTTTATGGTAAGTCCTACTTGCAAATATTGACTTCCATCATCTGGAAGCAAATTCACAGTAAACAGTTCTAAATCTAAAAATTTTGTTGTTTTGACTTTTGGTTTGGGAGGCTCAGGTTCCTCAGCAGCATCCCCATTCATTTTCAGAAAATACCAAGTACCTCCCGCACCTGCCCCAATTGCTATGACTGCAACGAGAATTCCTATGATTAACCCTTTTTTCCCTTTTTTAGTTTCTTTTCCATCTGTTCCGGCAGGAACTTCAGCAGCTTTTGACATGTTTGCTCCATTCACTTCAATGATGATAGACGCTATTATCGTGGAAGCAATTACAAGACTATGTGGCAAATAACGATTAAATTACATCGTTATTTTGGGAGTCAAACTAGATAATTAAACTTGAAATTTCCCGTGACCTTGTCACCGTTGATATTGTACAGGAAGCACGCAACTAATTTGCCACATGCTTCCTAAGCAGAAATGAGTAACACAGACTTCAAAACAGATTACGCAAACGTATTGACTATGCCATGATGTCGAATAGGTACGGTATGTGTCACTTCGGTAGTACTAGGTGTTTCTGTTCCAGACATAGCGCGATTAGAAGACCCTTTCAGCGAATCATAACCTTGTTGCTGTTTAGGATCTTGTTGGAATGACTCAGCTCCGACAGTGACATTCCCTAACTGAATTCCATTGTCCGCCAACATCTCTTTGAGTCTGGGTAGGGCATCTTGAATAGCTTCACGAACTGATGCATGTGGCGAAACAAATTGCGCAGTAGCTTGGTCTTGCGTAATGCTCAACGTTACTTCAACCGGCCCCAAATTTGCCGGATTTAAATGAATTTCAGCTACTTGTTGCTGTTGATTATTCATCCAAATTATTTTTTGTGCGAATTCATTTCCCCATTTGGGTTGACCAACGACTGTATCAACATGAATATCGTGTGTAGGGATATTGCTTGCGTGTGAAGATGTTAGAGCTGGTAACGCGTTAATACTTGCAAGCGAAGAACCGCTGGATTCAATGGGTGAAGCAAGTAAGTTTTTGTCGAGTTGAACTGTGAGAGACTTGGTTGCATCAGTCCCTAAAGGAAATAGTTTGCCGAAATCGGCAGAATTTGCCGTATCAACTGATTGAAGAAGATTCGTGGGCATATTAGCAACATTATTCTCGTCTAAAGCCGATTGAACGAATGTTTTTTGTAACATTATTGGATTCGTCAGTGGCAATGCGTTTTGAGGAGATTCACCATCTCCAGCAACACTATGATCATTCAAGACAGATGTTGATGAAAACCCTGCAGGCATCATAGAAGGAGGCACCTGAGGGGCGGCATTGAGAGCGATATTGACAGGATAAATCGCTTGATCGAATTGATACTTTGTTTCTGTTGTGGCAAGTAAATTATCGACTGTTTTATTGGGCGATTGCTCTGAAGTTGCATTGGAACGTTCTTCATTACTAGATTCAGCATGAGACTTAGAAGCATCCGATGTTTTAACAGCATCTGCTTTTGTGGTTTTTTGAGGGACTTCTTGTTTATTGGGGGATTCAGAAACCTCGCGTTGCAAAATCTTATCAAATTTTTCTGCGTCACCTTCTGAATGCTTCTTTACTGAATCACCCGAAGATGCTGATTGTGTCGCATTAGGAGCTTTGAAAGCTTGTAGTACTGATGATGGTAATGTTTGCATGGCTATCGAATCTCATAAGTTTGTTAAGTACTACCTTGTAATGAGCAATCTTTATGCCATGTTGATCATTCTTTTTATGGATCCGTTTGATTCATTAAGTTCCGAATATAATTGCTGGTTGCAAATTCATCCATCAATTTTTGTTCAATTTTAGTTTGCCGAAGTTGTTCTGTTTGCTGTTGCCGCTTCAGCAAAGTTTCAAAAGATTTTAATTTGCGTTGATACGATAGAAATTCTTCTCGGATAATGTTTCGATTGTTCTTAGCTTGTTCAACGTTTTGTTGTTGCTCATTCACCGCACTATCCAGTTTATGCATAAAGCTATTGAAATTGTGCCACTGGGTATGACCAATGCCTTGTTTCATCGTATTTTGTAGATGGACTTGGTAGTTAGTACGGTAATGCGTCAGTAACTCTAACTTTTTTTCGGCCGTTTGTAGATGTGTATTAAACAATCCTAATTTTTTTGCGGCAGAATCCATTTGCTGCCGGGTAAGCTCGATTAATGTATGAAGCGATGATTTTGGCATGACAATAACGATTCATTTTCAAGCTTATTAGACATTCTCATGACCGAGCAAATCCGTTAGCTTTTTCAAACTTTCCGCAAAGCTTTCCTGTTCAGACATGCTTTGAAATAAAAACTTTTCAAAAGTAGGATAAAGTCGAATGGCTCGATCTAACTCAGGATCGGTACCCGCAACATAGGCTCCCACACTGATCAAGTCATGACTGCGTTGATAGCGTGAATAAAGACTTTTGAATAACCTCGATAAATTAATATGGGTTGAAGACACCAAATTCGGCATAACACGGCTGATCGAAGCTTCAATATCAATAGCAGGATAACGCCCTGCTTCGGCCAATCGTCGAGTCAAGACGATATGTCCATCCAGAATTGCTCGCGCACTATCGGCGATAGGATCATTCTGATCGTCACCCTCGGCTAGAACCGTATAAAAAGCGGTTATTGAACCTCCCTTTTCATCGCCATTACCAGCGCGTTCGACTAATTGTGGCAATTTAGCAAATACTGAAGGCGGATACCCTTTTGTGGCAGGAGGTTCTCCAATGGCAAGAGAAATTTCTCGTTGTGCCATCGCGTAACGTGTCAATGAATCCATAATGAGTAGCACATTTTTTCCGGTATCACGGAAATATTCTGCAACTGCGGTGGCATAAGCAGCACCTTGTAATCGTAATAGGGGCGAAGTATCCGCAGGTGCAGCCACCACCACAGATCGAGCCAAACCTTCTTTACCTAAGATATGTTCGATGAATTCCTTAACTTCACGACCGCGTTCACCAATTAAGCCAACCACCACGATATCCGCGGTGGTATAGCGCGCCATCATTCCCAGCAAAACACTCTTACCGACACCGCTGCCCGCAAACAATCCCATACGCTGTCCCCGGCCGACAGTAAGCAATGCATTGATGGCACGAACTCCCACATCAAGCGGCTCGGTAACAGGCACTCGATCTAATGGATTATAGGGACGGCTGTAAAGGGGTACATTTTGTTCACAACTTATCGGGCCCAAATGATCGAGTGGCTCTCCAAGACTATTAACCACTCGCCCAAGTAATTCTGGTCCTACATTGATATGTTTAGCAAGATCAGTAGCACGTCGACGTGGATACTGAGGGTTACCTAATTTGGGCGGATTAACAACAGGTTCTGTAGGAATTACTTGGGTGCCAGGAGACAATCCATAGACATCGCTCGAGGGCATCAAATACAAACGCTCACCGGAAAAACCAACTACCTCAGCGGAAACTTTCTGATCATTCGATAACAAAATCGTACAATTGCTACCCACTGGCATTTTTATCCCAACCGCTTCAATAACCAGCCCTGAAACACGAGTGACCGTTCCACTGACCCCATAGGGATTAATCGGTTGTAAAAGCTGAGTATGATTATTTAAAAACCGATTCCAATTTTCAGAGTGGTTGGTATCCATGTATCATTTTATCCAATCATTTTGTTGCCCAATAGCCGATAAAATTTTTTGCCAGCGCGTTTCCACAGTGGCGTCTATTTCACTACTATCTGTCACAATCCTGCATCCTCCGCGGATCAATTGACTATCTTCCCGGATGAACCACTTCTCTTCAGGTGATTCATTTTCTAGATGAGCGCGCATAATCTTCGCGTCTTCTGGATGTAAATAAAGCTTCAGATGCTGAGTCGAATAAGGCAATTGCTGCATTGCTTCATGCACAATTGACACGATCAATTCTGGCTTAATATCAAATGCTTGATTGATCATTTTTTTACTGACAGTGAGGGCCAAGTTTAATAAATCATCAGCGACAGTCTGGCTCATTTCATGCACGCTCACGCTCAAATTGGACAATAATGCTTGCATACGTGCGATTTCTTCTTTCACTTCAATTTCACCCTTACTCCGACCTTCTGCATACCCTGCTGCATGCCCTTCTTCATGGCCCCTGGATTTGCCTTCTTCATAACCAGCGCTATATCCTTGATCTTTGGCTTGCGAGAAAATTGCGGCCAACTCTTCTTCAGACGGTTGGCGAACAATCGCCGAATCGTCGATGGATTCGCTGCTTTCTGATGTTTGTTGTGGGGCTTCGGATGAAAGTTTAGATGGCAAATCGACGATATCAAAAGAACTCATTTCCCAGCGCTGATAATCAGCGATTTGTTCTTTAGGTACAAAACTGCTGGTCATGGTCGTTTTAATTCCCAATATCTATATCATTTTGATGAGATACCACCAAGAGATGTAGATTATTGATATTAAATAAAGCTGTCATCACCCTTGCCACCAAGCACGATTTGACCATCGTCAGCCAGTTGGCGCACCACTTTAAGAATCTCTTTCTGCTCGGCCTCAACTTCAGAAACACGAACAGGTCCTTTACTCTCAAGATCTTCTCTAAGCGCTTCAGCCGCACGCTGCGACATATTTTTGAAAATTTTCTTACGCAAGTCTTCTTGCGCGCCTTTTAGAGCAATAATCAATGATTCGGATTGAACTTCTCTCAGCAGTAGTTGAATACCATGATCGTCGATATCAATGAGGTTATCGAATACAAACATTTCATCCATGATTTTTTGCGCCAATTCTTCATCATATTGCTTGATGTTATCAATCACGCTGGTTTCTTGCGCTGATGGAACGAAGTTCAAGATTTCAGCAGCAGTACGTACACCACCAAGTGCTGCTTTGCGGATATTGGCACTACCAGCCAATAATTTTGTCAGCACATCATTGAGTTCACGCAATGCATCCGGTTGTACGCTGTCCAGAGTAGCAATACGAAGCAACGTATCGTTACGAAGCCTTTCAGTGAACAAGCTCAAAATCTCACTGGCTTGATCGCGTTCCAAATGTACCAAAATGGTTGCAATAATTTGCGGATGTTCGTTTTTGATCAATTCGGCTACTGAAGGTGCGTCCATCCATTTCAAACCTTCAATGCCGCTGGTATCGCCACCTTGTAAAATACGATCGATCAGATTGGCAGCTTTTTCGTCGCCTAATGCACTGGTCAAGACTTTACGAATGTAACTAGCAGAATCTTGACCTAGTGTTGTTCTGCCCTCTGCTTGGTCACAAAATTCCTGAAGAATCACTTCGATTTCAGAACGTGTAATATTCTGTAGACTCGACATCGTTTCTCCGAGTCTTTGTACTTCTTTAGGACCGAGTAACTTAATCACCGAAGCCGCTTCTTCTTCGCCCAGCGTCATCAGTAAAATGGCGCTTTTTTTAATGCCTTCATCATCCATTATTTTTTATAATCCAATCTCTAAGAACATTCGCAACAATAACGGGCTCTTCGATAGCAAGTTGTTTTGCACGCTTCAAATTATCTTCATAGATCGATTTCTGAATCGCCAACATGGCAGCATTTTCAGCATTTTGCGGCAACGGTTGTCCATCCGGACCCACGGCACCTTCGACCAACTCACCAGCTGACTGTTGTTCAGTTAACTCGGGAACCGGCGGTGGAGGTTCCAGGCTCTTCAAGAACGGACGCAATATCTTCAAGAAGAAAAACAATACCAGTGCGACTATTAACAATTGCTTGCCAAAATCTTTTGCCAGTACAATGTTTTCTGGATCCTTCCAGAAAACAGTCGCTGAAGATACGTCTTGTTCTATAAATAAACTATTGGTAACTGTTAGTGAATCACCACGCTTTTCACTGTATCCCATCGCTTCTCTAACGAGGTTATTAATTTCCTTAAGTTCATCCTCTGTAAGCGCCACATGGGTCACTTCACCATTTTCATCAACCTTTTTGCGGTGATTTACTACCACCGCTGCTGTCAAGCGCTTGATATTGCCGATCGACTGTTTAGTGTGCTGCACGGTTTTATCAACTTCGTAATTTGTGGTTGATTCTTTTTTCTTATCCGTCGGAATAGGCGGTTCTTTCTTATTTTTTTCATCTTCTTCGGGATTAGTGCCCGGCTTTTTCTTTTTATCTATTTCTATTGGTGCGGCTGCATTTTCTGGCGGACGATTAGAAAGAGCACCTGGAATTCCACCGTCAAATTTAGAACCCACTGATACCGCTTCAAGCGTTTGCTGACTGCGAATTGATGCACCTTCAGTCTCAGTATTGTTAGGGCGATAAGTTTCCTCCGCACGTTCAACGTGAGAAAAATCTAAATCAGCAGTCACTTGCGCTCGTATATTATTAGCACCAGCAATCGGTGCCAAAATTGTCTCTATGCGACGAATATAGCCTTCCTCAAGCTCTTTAATATATTCCAGCTGTTTGGCATCAAAACGCCCATCTTGTTTATGATCGTTGGGAGTGCTCAATAAATTACCGTTTTGATCAACAATCGTTACATTTTTTACCGGTAGATTAGGAACGCTACTTGACATTAAATGCACAATCGCACTGACTTGATCTACACTCAGCACTCTGCCAGGATGAAGATTAACCAATACCGATACGCTAGGTTGTTGTTTTTCTCTCGCAAAAACAGATGGTTTCGGCATTGCCAAATGAACGCGAGCGCTTTGTACTGCTGACAAGGATTGTACTGAACGAGCAAGCTCCCCTTCTAAGGCTCTTTGATAATTGATTTGCTCCAGAAATTGACTAGAACCGAATTTCTGGTTCTCCATGATTTCGAAACCTGGCAAGCTACCTTTAGGCAAACCCTGCCCCGCCAGCTTTAGACGTGCTTCATGCACAGCTTTTTCAGGAATGAGAATTGCGCTGCCATTCTCAGAGAATTTGTATGGGATATTCATTTGCTGCAAAGCAGCAATGATATTGGAGCCATCTTGATCGGAAACATTATTATAAAGCACGCGATATTCAGGAGATTGACTCCACATCAAACCACCAATGATGAGCGCAATAACGGCGGCAGCAGATAATATCAAGCCAATTTTTTTTTGGTTTGATAATTGCCGAAGCTGCTCTATTTTGTATGCAGTCGGACTTTTAGGCTCTGCCGGCGCTGTTGGTGTATTCGTTTCGTTCGGAACTGTTGCCACGAACTGTTCTCCTGTTGCTCTTTTTTAAATCGTAAAATTGCTCTTAAAAAATAATACCGCACGTAAAAATTCCACTTTCAATGCAGATTCTTACGACTGATGATTATGGGTATTCTTAGGAATTACGAAGTCTTGAATAAAATAGATTTGTACGGCTTATTCCATTCATTGCAAAGTGACAAGAGCGGTTAAGCTTGTGATCAACCTGAACAATTGTCGATAAATTTTGTGCAAATCAATCCAGCCATTCAAAACAGAAATTCAGTTGCGTCGGATCAACAGCAATTGCAGATTGCCTTTGCCGCATTTAATGAAGCATCACAACAGCTTTCCGGGGTATATCAAGAATTATTGCATCAAGTTGAGCAATTAACCCATGAGCTTGCGCTAGCAAATGGTGAATTGCGTAAGCAGTTTATCGAAAAAGAAAATTTATCTAAACAGTTAAGTTTTCTGTTGAATGCGCTTCCAGGGGGTGTAATCGCGTTAAATGCCGAAGGAACTGTAGAACAAGTCAATCCAGCCGCTCAACAAATTCTTGGCGATCCTTTATTAGGTTTGCAGTGGCAAGATATCGTTTTACAACGATTAAAACCAACAAAAGTAATTAATGAATGGTATCTACAGCCAGACGAAACAAAGCAACGTTTACGTATCCGGATTCAAAGCAGTTCGACAGATTCTGAAAGCAAGCAAATTTTGTTGATAAACGACATTACTGAATCTTATGCCATCCAGGAAAAAATTAGACGAAATCAGCGCTTGACAGCTATGGGAGAAATGGCCGCCAACCTTGCTCACCAGTTGCGCACACCACTAGCAACGGCTCTGTTATATGCCACACATTTAGGCAACGATGCCTTGACCCCTGATGACCGCAAGAAATTTGCTAGTAAAACTGTCGAACGCTTGCATCGCTTGGAGCAATTAACCAAAGATATGCTCCGTTTTGTTAAAGGTGAAACAATAAAACTTGAAAAATTCCCTATCAACCATTTGTTATCAGAATTGCAACAGGTTATCGAACCACAACTATCGCAACGTCATCTAAAATTAATTGTGCATGATCATAGTGAAGGTGAATGTCTGACCTCGGATTATCAAGCACTGTTTGGTGCGATGATCAGTTTGCTAGAAAATGCGATGCAAGTATCAACCACGGGTGATTCGATCATTCTGTCCGGCAATCTCGAAAAAGAAGCGCTAATTTTAAGTGTAAGAGATCACGGACCAGGTATTGATAGCGCATTACAAGATCGATTGTTTGAGCCTTTTTACACGACTCGTCAAGAAGGAACAGGTTTGGGATTGGCGATCGTGCGTGGTGTCATTCAATCGATGAACGGTACGGTTCACATCAATTCTTTGCCAAACGAGGGCAGTGAATTTGTTGTAACGATACCCAGAATTCAAAAGGATTGAAGACATGAAAATATTACCCATTCTGGTAGTGGAAGATGATCAGGACTTACTGGAAGCGGTTTGTACCACGATACAATTATCGGGCTATGAGGCTATTCCAGCGGCAAACGGTCAAGATGCCCTGAATGTCATTCAAATGCAGCCAATTGGAATGGTGGTCAGTGATGTACAGATGAAGCCAATGGATGGCTTAACGCTGTTAAAAAAAATAAAATCATTACACCCTGATTTGCCTGTTTTACTGATGACAGCCTATCGGGAAATTGATAAAGCAATCACGGCAATGCGCTCTGGCGCATGTGATTATCTGCTCAAACCTTTTGAACCCGATAACCTGCTAGTTTATATTAAACGTTACGCATTACCGGAATACGATCAAGACAACGCAGTCATTGCCAACGATCCCAAAACCCGCGCATTGTTATCACTCGCCAAACGAGTTGCGAAATCTCCAGCTACGGTCATGTTGACTGGTGAAAGCGGTTGCGGCAAGGAGGTTGTCGCCAGCTATATCCATCGACATTCTTTACGTGCATCACAACCTTTCATTGCAATTAATTGCGCGGCTATTCCGGAAAACCTACTCGAAGCTACTTTGTTTGGTTACGAAAAAGGTTCGTTTACTGGAGCAACACAGGCGCAGCCTGGAAAATTTGAACAAGCTGAAGGCGGAACTTTGTTGCTGGATGAAATTTCCGAAATGCCTTTGGAGTTACAAGCAAAATTACTTCGTGTGCTACAAGAAAGAGAAGTTGAAAGGATTGGAGGACACAAAACCATCAAACTTGATATCCGCATATTAGCAACATCGAATCGGAACATGATGGCGATGGTAAAAAATGGACAATTTCGGGAAGATTTATATTATCGGCTGAACGTATTCCCGATAGAAATTCCGGCATTACGCGAACGACCTCTCGATATTGAGCCGCTAGCGCTTAGAATGGTCGAAAAAAACGCTTTACAAAATGACCAAGCACCTACTAAAGTGACCCCCAAAGCCATAGAGAAATTAACGCAATATTCTTGGCCAGGAAATATTCGTGAGCTGGAAAATGTCATGCAACGCGCAATGATTTTAGCAAGCGATGTGATCGACGAAGAGCATATACATTTACCCGAAAATAAGATTCATTCGGTCCCAAAAGATGCATGTTCGGAAGCGCCGATCCAAGATATGAAATCGCTCGAACGCAAACATATCCTCGAAACATTAGCTTCTGTTAATGGTTCACGAAAACTAGCCGTTAAAAAGTTAGGAATTTCTGAGCGGACACTCCGTTATAAACTGCAACAATATCGCTTGATAAATCAAGACAATAATATTTAATGATTTTTTGAACCACAGAGGAAACCATGGACAAATCGGCTATTGATAGCATCCTTCAGCAGTTACAAGCCACTTCTGCTTTAGCTTCTGGCGTCAAAAAAAACGCCAATACGGATGGCGTTGTTAAAGTTGATTTTGCTGAAAAGTTAGAATCTGCAATCAATCAAGTTAATACCGCTCACAAAAAAGCAGATAAGCTGAGCGAACAATTCAGTAGCGATCAACCGAATCTCGATTTACATGAAGTGATGATTTCTTTACAAAAGGCCAATGTCTCATTTCAATCTATGGTACAAGTTCGTAATAAACTTGTTACCGCTTACCAAGAAATTATGAATATGCAAGTTTAAAAGTGGAAATTAAACGACCTGACATTCTTTTCGTAAAATAAATAGAGGACTCCAAAAACAGATTTATCTTATCGAAATGCAACAATCAAAAATGCTCAATATTTTCCCATAATACCTCTAAAGTAAATATCAACCGGCATTCCATTCATTAAACGATTGTCCACCTTATCAATAAATTCCATCTGAGCCAAAATTGCAGAACGAGAGACTTCTAACGGCGAAGTTTCCAGCGAAGATTTTTGTATGACTCCTGGGACCGAAGTAATTTTTGCTCTTGCTTTTTCCCCATTCGGAAATTTAATCAAAGCCACCTGACCCACAACAGCATAATTCTGGTATTTGGGTGGAATAAATGCATCAATAAAAACTGTGTTAGGAAAAATGATTTCCAGCAACGACTGACCTTTACTTAAGTATTCGCCAGGTTGTGCAAATATTTCAGTCACCATTCCTGCCGCAGGAGCAGCAAATTTTAATTGCTCGACTTGACTACGGACTTTCTCGAATTCAATCATCCGTTGATCCATGTGATTACTCACTTGAATCATTTCCGGTGTTAGACCTTGTGCATTGCTATTGGATTTTTTGAGTAGTGCCGAATTTTCCAAAGCTGCATTATATTGACTGCGAATCGTTGCAATTTCTGCTTGTGTAGCAGCACCTTGGCGGAATAATGTCTCGTATTGACGCATCCTTTTAAATAAAAAATCTTGCTGTTCTTGGGAAAATTTTAGTAATTGTAGCGAAGCTGATTTCGACTGCTCTGCTTGGTGACGCAGTTTTTCGCGCTCTTTCTCCAATACGCTAATTTCTAACTGCATGCGATCGTGTTGTTCTTGTAATGAAGTATTCATTAATTGCGCTAACTGTTCACCTTGAACAACATTCTGCAATGGCCGCACGTGTATTTGCTGAACATAACCATCGACAGGCGCTCGCATGACAAAGTTTGAAACTCTTATGCGCCCATTAGCTTCAACAGTTATTTCATCCCAAGCAATTAATCCTAGGAGGTATAACAAAGGCATGCTGGCGATTAATACGATCAAATACCATCGCCATGACTTACCTGAACGCTTCGCCTCACTGTACTGAACTCGCAGTCCACGGTCCTGCTCAGGATTTTTGGTCTCAGGTTGATTAAATCGGATTTTCATATAAGTAGCTCTCAAAGTCTTTCCAAGATTGAATGTCAATACCCTTAAAATTAGCTGCCTGAAGTTGATCGTTAAGCTGTTGCATAGCACTGTTAAAAACAGTGACCGAATGGTGATAGTAACTGCTTTCTGGACCAATTTCTGGCTCTACGCTTTGCGCCAAACTAAAAAGCATAGTCGGATATTTATTCAACGCAGCTTTGAGTGTTTTCACTATGCCGCTGATATTCATCGAGTAATACATAACCGCAATCTCTTTCACCCCGGCTAGTTTGAGTCGGCAAACCATACAGATATCAAACGATAAGTTTTTATTGAGGTAGCGATGATGCATGCTCATCCCTACAGGCCAAGGTGAAGCATTCTTTGCCTGACGAATCGTTTCGATAAGCTCTAATAAGCGTGCTTTTCCCGTTAAATCAGCCTCGAGTTGATCCGGCTCGATATCCAAATGCAAACCATCAAATTTAATAGCCGATAGCGATCGAATAATCGCAATCAATCTGTCTCGGTATTTAGGTAGAATCCAGCCCGGATCACCGAGTAACAATTCAACTTTGATACCATTACGATGTGCGTTATCGATGAAGTCCTGTATTTTCTGAGGATTGGCGGAATAAGAAGCAATTTGTTCCGCATTCAAGGAAATTAAGAAGCGTTTAATTCTTTCAATGGATTTTTGTTGCCACAAATAAGGACGGTCAATCAGGTTTTGAAAATTCCAAACATACGTAGAAAAAGTCACATCGGTTTGCTGCGTTTGGGTCGGCAGTAAATACGATTCTTGTTTGGATTGCAGTGGTTTCTTACCCCCCTTCAAGAAATGCTTTGCTTGATTCAACGGATCAACGAGCGTCGCCAAGTCTTTTACCGACTCATCATTTTTTTTCTTGTCATTCACGGCGGTCTGCGGTACGGATGTAAATTGACGCAATCGAATGTGAATTTTCCAGTGTTCGGATTCAGCTTCGATGAACTCCGTTGCAATTCGATAGTAGGAATTAATGGCTTGAAAATATTTTTCTATTACATCGCCATCCATAACTTTTACGCGTAAATTTCTTTCGTGTATTAATTGTTTTGCAGCGGTAAGTCGGGTATGAAGAAATTTTATTTGTTGTATTACTTGTTGATAACTATTAAAAAGTGTCTGAAATTCATGTTGTAACTCTTGCTCACGTTGCGTCAATTCGCTGCGCAAGCTAATTAATTGGCTATTTAAGCGCGAACGCTCATTTTTCCTATAATTTACAATCTCAAGCGGCATTCTAAAATTAACACCGACAGCACCACCATAACCATATTGCATCGCTTCTGCAGAAGGATGTGGAATGGCTGGACCAACAAATGCTGTGGTACTGACATCAGATTCTATCCCCTGCCATTTTTCATTTTCTCGCGTATTCTGTAAATTATCGATGCGTGTTTGGAGAATCCTTAAATCAGGTTGATCGTAATCCGTTGTAAAATTGCTGGTAATTTCGGTTAATGCAGGTTTAACCGCTTCAAAAGGTAAAACAGTTGTACTGGTTAAATGGGATAAGCGCGTCAATGCCTGGTCTCGGTTATTGCTATATTCAATTCGTGTGCGCTCAGCGCGATCAAACGAAGAAATAAATTCCAAATAATCGGACATGAATAACAATCCAGCCTCACGTCGTTTACTAAGGGCATTTTCAAAACCTTCATCGCGCAAACGCATGTAGGCTTCATTCAACGCCAACATTTTTTGTGAACTCCAGTAAGCCGCATAACTCTCTTCAAGAAAAGATGCCGCTAACCGCCTACTCCATCCCAAGCGAATATCTTCGATTTTGACTTGTGTGGCTGCATCATTGACAGCACGTTGTTGCCTTTCTGCGCTTCCAAGCAAAGGATAACGTAGGCCAATGCGAGCCATAGGATCAAAAAAGCGTCCGAAAGGTTCTCTCGCAAAAGGGCTCTTTTGGTAACCCGCAGAAACTCCGCCGAAAACCTCCCATCCCCTCAGGGCTTCTTGCGCAAGCAAGTTGGATTGTTGCGCATCCAAATCCGCTTGTGCTTTCAGCACGATTGCGGCTTGATCTAACTTATCATTAAAGTCGCTCAAAAGTTTTACTTGCGCTGTTGCATTCGAACTCAGTAGCGTTAATAGCATTAGCAGAGCAAAAGTATAAATTTTCATTGCTTACCCTTTTTAAGAACCCAGAGTGGCGCCATCGACGAATCTAAGTGCCCCCTATTAAACATTTCATTAAGTATCGCAACTGCACTCCAAACTCTTGCAACAAACTGAAAACTTGGATAGATAGGTAACATCAACAAAGCACGGCAATCCTCTATTTTTCTATCTGAAAGAAAAAGCAGGTACATGCTGAATTGAATCAGTACTAAGAAAAAATAAAACAAATACACCAACACCATACTCAGTATAAATATATGAATCGGTATCGTTATAGCCATGTAAATAGTGTAAATAACAATGGAAAAAGGCATAATGATTTGAAACAAAACGCCATACCACAACAGGAAAATAAAATTATTCCATCCCATCATTGATGCAGAGATACCCGATTTATGTTTGGTTGAATAAATATACCAAAGATCGCCATCCCACCGTAATCGCTGTTTGAGAAAACCTGAAAAGCTTTCCGGCACATCAGTATGTGATACGGCATTGGGCTCAAAAACAAACTTTAGTCCGGGATATCGTGCATGATATTGTTTGATCCGCAATGTCATATCCAGATCTTCAGCCGTACCTGTATTCCATCCACCAATTTTTTGGACGAAAGATTTCCGAAAAATGCCAAACGCTCCGGGAACGTTGTTGATCGCATTCAATTGAGTAAAACCCAATTTACCTACTTGCATGGTCAACATATACTCCAACTCTTGTAACCGAGTAGCCAGAGTATTCGTTGCATTACGCACACGCATAGGTCCAGTAACCGCTACGGTATTAGGATTCCAGAAATGAGCAATTGCGCTGCTCACCATTTCATTATCGAAGGAAGTATCTCCGTCCAACGCGAAGAAAATTTCGCCTTGCGCACGACTAAGACCCGCATTCAGCGAAGAAACTCTGCCACCCCGCTGAACCTTAGGAAGAATGACCAAAGAACGATTGGCATAATTCTTCACTAATGGTAGCAATTCTTTCAGTGCATGGTAAGTTGGCAAGTTTTTTTTCACGCCATCAACCGCTGCAATAATCTCGATATGACCTGAGTAAACTTGTTCCAGGAGCGAAAGAACAGTATTTTGTACCGCTTTGCCTTCTGAGTAACAGGTGATTGTGCAAGTTACACGCGGAAAATAAAGCGGTGCAACGGGTGTATCGACTTTTTTTTGATAGTAGTGGCGTAGAACTCCTAGCCAGTTCACAAAATAAAGTGGTAATTCTAGAAAAAGCACAAACGGAATAATCATCAGCACATATTGGAACTCATCATATTGAGCTACAGCAATGCGAAAGACAAACCAGTTTTGTATAACACTTTCCATTTAGAGTAATTCACCCGAAAGCCTAGCTATGAGTAACTCAGCACTTTCTTTATCAGATAATTGATCCGAACTAGTACTACAAAAACGAAAAATAAGTTTTTGATCGCTTTCTTGTAATAACTGGCCCATGCTGCTTTCTATTCGTTTATGAAAACCAGCCAAGCCTTGTTTATCCGTATTGGGTAACAACAACCACAGCATATTTTCCGCTGTTCTGGCAGAGAGATCGGGGGTTCGCAATAGATTTCTTAATCGTTGCGCAAACGATTCGAGTACTTGCAATACTCGCGTGTGACCTATTTCATCAACAAGCTCATTCAGATTGGCAAAATAAATGCCAAATAAGCTAAAACTGATATTTTTGTAACGGTGCGTCAACACAATCATCCAATCTAAATCATGCACAAACAATTCCTTGGAAATAAAATCCAGTTGGTCAAATCCAGACGATAAATCAAAAACCTCACCACGAAATGCAATCACCCTTCCACGATCACTGAGTCGCCAATTTTGTATTTCGTTAATGACCAATTCGTCAGGATTCGTCGATTTCTCACACATTGCGCAGCGAACTAACACCTCACCTTCGCTAAATGCATGGCTACACGATTGACACTGGTAATTTTCTAATGGTCGGTCATAGTCACTGCCAATATGACGCAGATGAGTATTGCACTTAGGGCATATCAAAGAGCCTGTATGCATGAATTTGTCTTGAGCGTCGACACAACCGCAAGTGAAACAATGCAAGGAAGGTTTCAGATGAATATCGATTCCAGAGCAATTAGGACAAGTATCAACAAAGCTCAAATGCGAGGAACGGCAATGAGAACATTCTCTTTGTCGATCAAGTAAGGTTATCGGCTCCAATATTTTCGCAACGGCTAATTTCCTTAACCACACAAAGGAATCGACCGTATCCTCACTTAACGCATCCAATAGGGAATATCGATAGTAGCGCGAATGCTGCCAATCTTTTTGTGGTTGAATAACAAATTCAGGACGCAACCACAAATACTTAATTAACCTTCCTTGCGGGGTAATATAAGTTTCACTGTTCTTGAATGACTCTGACAAATCTTCAAAATCATTAATTCTTTTCTTCAGAATTGATGGTTCGGGTAACTGACCATCCAACAATTGAGTATCAAACGATGGTTGTACTTCAGTGACAAAGCATAAAAACCCAAAAGCCAAATGATCACGGCGAATTTTGTTAACGATAGTATTAACGTATAGAGCGTCTTTGCTATCAATGACAAATGCTGACGGTATTGTTTTCGATTTCTCCCAATCCGAAAAATCACCACAATGTTGAATGCGAAATAATTCCGTATAGGAACTGGATACATCAGTCTTGTTGGGTGAAAAAAATATCAGCATATCTGATTATTTCCAAAGGTTAAGTTACATTAATTAAGAGACGCCTACATCACTGACTTCTCAAATAGCTTACATTTTTAAGCAATTGATTTAATGAATGACCTGTATACAAAAACGCCAAAAGCGTGGTTGTACAAGAATCCCATTAATTCAATAAGCTCTTAATTAAAAATACTTTCTTTTAAAATTTTTTTATATGCTTTCAATTAAGATCTAAACAATCGTATTATTCATTTCAAATTTACTAAATAATCATTTAAATAAGACAATTTTCTCCTGTCTAATTAAGCTTTCAATTTAGAGAAAAACACGAAATATTTCAATATATTTAGCAAAATATTTGATAATAACCAACCCTTCGTAACAAGATTGCAGAGAATCACAACTTGAAGAGAACTTTACACGGTTGCAATAATTAATCGACTGGATAATTAAACAAATCAGCTATTGCACAACAGAATACAAAAGTAGATATTAATAGATTGCTCAATGCGATGACGCAGAACTTACGGGCAAAAAATATAAAAGTAGCATTAAAATCTGCAATAATCAGCAAAAAAGATTCTGCCCCTCCCAATAGCTCATGAACAAGGATCAACTGAAGAAACTCGAGGCCGATCTGTGGAGTGCCGCCGATAACCTGCGTGCGAATTCCGATTTGAAGTCGAGCGAGTATGCGACACCAGTATTGGGACTGATTTTCCTCAAATTTGCCGACAACAACTACCGCCGTCACGAAAAAGCCATTCTCGCCGAATACCAGCAATTGCAGGGTACCCGACGCGAGAAATCAATTTCTGAAATCGCCATCGAGCACTGCGGTTTTTATCTGCCCGATTACGCCCGTTACGATTATCTGCTGAATCTGCCGGAAGAAAAGGACATCGCCAAAGCGCTTAAGGAAGCGATGAAGGTGATCGAAGAATACAAACCGGAACTCGAAGGGGTGCTGCCGAAGGATGAATATGCCGCGCTGACGCGAACCAACAAAACCATTCCGCAACAATTGCTGAGAACATTCGCGGACATTCCTTTTAACACGACAGGCGACCTGTTCGGGCAGATTTACGAATACTTCTTGTCCGAATTCGCGCGCAGCGAAGGCCAGAAAGGCGGCGAATTCTTCACGCCGCGTTCGGTGGTGCGGCTAATGGTCGAAATCATCGAACCCATGGCGGTAAGGTATTTGATCCCGCCTGCGGCTCTGGTGGCATGTTCGTGCAATCCGCCCAGTTCATCGGGGCACATCGTGAGAAATTGAAAGGCGCGAATAACGACGTGTATGTCTGCGGCCAAGAAAAAACCCAGGATACCGTCAAGCTTGCCAAGATGAATCTTGCGGTCAACTGTTTACGCGGCGAAATCAAACAGGGCAACACCTACTATGAAGATCCACATAACAGCTTCGGCGCGTTCGATTACGTGCTCGCCAATCCGCCGTTCAATGTTGATGATGTGAGCCTGTCCTGCGTGGAAAAGGATAAACGCTTCAACACTTATGGCATCCCACGAAACAAATCAAAAGTAAAAAAAGCCGACAAAGACAAGGAAACCGTGCCGAACGGCAACTACCTGTGGATCAACCTGTTCGCTACCTCGCTCAAACCGCAAGGTCGCGCCGCATTGGTCATGGCAAATTCCGCTTCCGATGCACGCCACTCCGAAGCCGACATCCGCAAAAAGTTGATCGAGCAAAAGCTGATCTACGCCATGCTAACGCTGCCATCGAATATGTTCTACACCGTCTCGCTGCCCGCCACACTGTGGTTTTTCGACAAAGCCAAGAGTGACGACAGGATTTTGTTCATCGATGCGCGCAACATTTTTACCCAGATCGACCGCACCCACCGTGTATTTAGCGAAGAACAGATCCAGAACATCGCTGTCATCAGCCATCTGCATAAAGGCCAGCGAGACAAATTCGTTCAGCTTATCGATCGCTACTTTGCCACGGGTATTGAGCAGTTGATCGAAAACAACGAAAAGATCGAATCTGTCTACGCGCAATTTCTCGATACGCCGAACGATGCGGACGGAAAACAAGCAGTGAATCAACTATTACAGCATTGGTCAGAATTGAACAAGCTCAAGGTACGCTACCAGCACTATTTACGACAAAACAGCTTGGTCGTTCCGAATGGGAAAGAAAAATCTTCCATTAGCGCCAAGAATCAAGCGCAACGCCAATTGTACAATGCATTTGATCCTTTTTTTACCACACTGCACGAAGACTTGAAGCGTTTGGATAAGACCTTGTGTCAGCACGAAAAACAGCAAAGCGGGCAAGCGTTTCGAGAAGGCACGCGCACTTCAACTGACCGTAGAACAAAAGCGCTCAAATCCGCACTGGAAGAACTGCATCAAGATGTGAATAACGCGGAAATTTACTTTCAGCATATCCACTGGCTGCAAGAACGCTTTCCCAATGCTGCGTACGAAGATGTCATCGGCCTATGCAAATTAGTTGCCCTCGAGGAAATCAAAGAACAGGATTATTCGCTGAATCCAGGGCGGTATGTCGGCGTGGTGATCGAAGAAGATGGCAAGAGTGAGGAGGAATTTGTGGCGGAGTTGCTGGCGCTGAATAATGAGTTTGCGCAATTGAATGAAAATGCGCGAGGGCTGGAATTAATCATTACCCATAATCTTCGTCAGATGACTGAGAATAATTTATGAATCAAAGCCATCCAATAATTATAGGAGAAACCAATACTCAATTTATCGATGGTGACCGATCAGCTCGTTACCCAAAACGCGAAGAGTATGTTGATTCCGGCATTATGTTTCTTAATGGCGAATCAATAAACAGAGGAACCATTAACAAAGAGGCGGTTAATTTCATTACCGAGCAAAAATATCGAGACATCAAAAAAGGAAGAATTGCTCGAAATGATATTCTTCTTACAACAAGAGGAAATGGTATTGGCGATGCGGCATTTGTTACAACCAACGACAAAGGATTGATTAATGCTCAGATGTTAATTTTACGAGCAGATAATAAGGATATTTATGCAAAATATCTTTTTTATTACATCACATCCAATAGCTTACAGAACTATATCTTAAATTTTGCCTCTGGCTCTGCCCAACGACAGATACCCATTCGGGATCTTAAAAAAATCCCGATCTATTTACCGAAAGCGCAAGCTCAGAGAAACATAGCAGCAATCCTTTCCGCCTACGATGAACTGATCGACAACAATCAGCGGCGCATTGCGTTGCTGGAAAAAATGGTCGAGGAAATCTACCGCGAATGGTTTGTGCGTCTGCGCTTTCCGGGTCATCAGAAAGCAAGGATCGTCAAAGGAATGCCAGAAGAATGGCGTTTTGACGAAGCATCGAATTTTTTTAATCTAGCGAAAGGAATATCCTATGCTGCCGAGGAGTTAACAGATGATACAGGACACATGCCTTTTATCAACCTCAAATCCTTTAATCGTGGCGGTGGCTACCGCGAAGATGGACTGAAATATTATTCAGGACAACACAAACCAGAGCAGGTGGTCTATCAGAATGATGTTGTGATGGCCGTAACGGACATGACGCAAGACCGGGCAGTTATTGGCCAAGTTGCTCGTATCCCTGCTTTAGGTGAAAAAGGCGCTGTCATCTCTCTTGATACCGTAAAGCTGATACCCAAAAATGTTCACAAGACTTTTTTATATGCTTACATGAGGTATTCAGGTTTTGCCAATTTCATCAAAGAATTTGCCAATGGCGCAAACGTCTTACATTTGAAGCCAGACTTAATCCTGCAGCAGAAAATCCTGATTCCCCCAATACCATTTCAAAACAAATTTGCGCAAATTGTTGAACCGTTGTATGCGGAAGCTGATATGCTAGGGAAAGCCAATATACAGCTTGGCAAAATGCGAGCTATGCTCCTTCCTCGCCTCATCTCCGGCAAGCTTTCTGTCGAGCGTCTTAATATCCAGTTCCCGTCTGGTATGGAAGAAGCGATCAATACCTGACTTTGTTACAAAAGGCGATTCGGAGCCAATCGTCATTTCGACCAACTTAAGAAAGTTAATCGAAAAGATCTATTTTGTTTAGCTGCTGACCAACCGACCGGTTTATCAAAAAACATAACATTGCCGAGCTGGTTTGCTTGAAGACAGCAAAGAGGACGCGCTTACGTGTTTGATCGTTACTTAAGCATGTTCACTAATTAAGGGAAATCACTTTCCCTTAACTTAGGCAGCAATTAAGTAAAGGCAAAACAAACTCGGATAAAAAACCAAATGTCCAACTTCATTTCCGAACACCAGATCGAACAAGCCTTGGTGCAGAAACTCCAGCATCGGCATGGTTTTGACGTGCTTAATTGTCATGCGATCAATGCGGAGGATTTGAAAGACGGCTCAAACCGTGCCAGAAAACGTGATGTGATCTTGGTTGACCGAGTCCGTGATGTTGCGGTCCGTTTGAACCCGGATATTCCACCAGAAGCCATTGAAAATGCATTGGAAAAACTGTGTGAACAGCGACAGGCAATGTCGTTGATTGCAGCAAATCAGGAAATTTACGGTCTGTTGTGCGACGGTATTCCAGTAACGTTCGACAATGCGCAAGGACAGTCTCAGCAGGGGCGTGTGCGGCTGCTGGATTTTAACGTGTCTAGCAATAACCGTTATCTGGTCGTGACGCAATTGTGGATCAAAGGTAGACGCGGTTTTTTCCGTCCGGATGTGTTGCTATATGTGAACGGTATCCCGTTGGTGCTCATTGCGCTGAAAAACTCGAATGTAGCGCTGCGCAACGCCTACGACGATAATCTAACGAATTTCAAGGCGGAGATTCCACAGCTTTTCCTGACCAATGCGTTTTGCGTGCTGTCCAACGCAATCGAAACCAAAGTCGGCAGCATCACGGCACAGTGGCAGCATTATTTCAATTGGTTACGCACCGATGACGAGAAACAGCAAATTGACCGTACCGCAATCCGCGCGCAAGGCACCAGTCTGGAGAGCGTTATCGATGGCATGTTGCCGCAGCAAAAATTGCTGGATTACGTGGAGAATTTCGTTCTCTATGACAAAGATACGCAGAAAATCATCGCGCAGAATCATCAATTTATCGGTGTAAATCGCGCGTATGGTGTTTTCCTCAAACGTCGGGAGTTGCTGGGTAAGCTCGGGGTATTTTGGCATACCCAAGGATCGGACAAAGATTTTTCGATGATTTTTTACGTGCGCAAAATTTTCCGCAAACAGACCGGCAATTTCACTTTCGTAGTAGTCACCGACCGCGACGACCTAGACAGTCAGATTTACCACAATTTTCTGCATACCCGCACGGTGAGCGAGACTGAAGCGGCACAGCCGAAGCACAGCAAGGAAATGAGAAAGTTTCTAGCACAGAACAAACGAATTGTTTTTACGCTGATCCAAAAATTTCGCTGGGACAAAAATCGCGAATATCCCGAGTTGTCAGCGCGAAATGACATCATCGTCATCCTCGCCAAGGTGCACTGCTCGCAATACCAGTCGTTGATGACAAATATGTACAAGGGATTGCCGAAAGCGAATTATCTGGCATTCACCGACGTGCCGCTGCTGGGGCGTGAACGTAAGGCCAATGCTTGGTTTGGCAGTTACGTGTCGGAATACAATTTTCAGCAGTCGATCGACGATGGTGCGACGGTGCCGTTGTTTTACCGGAAGCGCGTGCCGGTGATGTTGATTCAGAAAGAAGGATTGAGCGAGCCGTTTAGCCAGAATCTGGAGAATGAAGGTCTGGATGAAGCGCAACAAACCGGGTTGGAACAGCGCCTTACCAAAGCAGCGGAAATCATCAGACGCGACGAGCGGTTGGAAAAAATTGCGCGAGACATCGTTAATCACTTTCCTCGGCGCGGTTATCTCGGCAAAGCGCTGTTGGTATCGGTCGATAAATTCACCGCCGTGAAAATGTACGATAAAGTACAGCGGTTGTGGAAGCAAGAGATAAGCACTCTGAAAGGGATTATCAGCAAAACGCCTAGCAAAATTGAAAAACGGCGCCTGAGGCACCGGGTAGAATTCATGCGCACTGTTGAAATGGCCGTGGTAATTAGCAAAGACACAGGCGAAAAAGAAAAATTTGCTGCGCAGAACTTAGCCATCAAATCGCATCGTGAACGCATGGATCAGCTCGATGAATATGGGCACGATATCGAATACAACTACCAAGATCCCGAACATCCGCTGCAACTGGTGTTTGTCTGCGCTATGTGGTTGACCGATTTTGATGCGCCGACATTGTCCACGTTGTATCTCGACAAACCGATGCGAGGCCATACGCTGATGCGAACCATTGCCCGTACCAACCGCGTGACATCGTGGAAGATCAACGAGGTGGAAAAACGTAACGGCGAAATCGTGGATTACTGCAATGTGTTCAGTAACTTGAAATTGGCGCTGAAAGATTACACGCAAGAAGATGATGAAACTGAATGGCCGGTCAAGGAAAAAGTGGAGCTGTTTCGTTTGCTGGACGATGCGATTGAACAAGGTTTTGTATTTTGCCACGGGAAGGCGGTTGCGTTGCGCGAGGCGTCAGGAAACGATGATGTATTCAAGCAAGTTGGACGATTTGAACCGTTTGCCAATACCTTGCTGACAAACGACGAATGGCGCAGAAGTTTCAATCGACATGAGAATGCGATCACATCACTGTATGAAGCGTGCAAGCCGGAGGTTTTTGAGCTTGGCAAGGGACTCGAAGTCGCGTCATTTCAATATCTGCGCGGTGTCATCGAAGCACATATCGAGCAGAAGGACGTCGACACGATCAGCTTGAAGATTTTCGAGCTGTTAGATGAAAGTGTCAGCGTGGTAGAGGGCGTGGAAGTGCTTAAAGCACCGCAAAAAGATGCGAAATACCAGATGATTCAAAAAGGCAAGACCTGGGATTTGAGCAAAATCAATGTCGACAAATTGCGCGAGGAATTTAAACAAATTACTTACAAACATATCGAGATTGCTGATCTGCGCGCTTTTTTACAGCTTAAACTGGAATTAATGCTGCAACACAATGTGACACGAACGGATTTTGTGCAACGCTTGCAGCAAATCATTGATACCTACAACGCTGGTAATTCGCTGACTGAAAGCTACTACGAAAACCTGATGCAATTCACCGAAGATTTGCGCGCAGAGGATGAGCGCCACATTCACGAGGGATTGAATGAAGATGAGCTGGAGTTGTTCGATTTACTGAAAAAAGACGCGATGACACAGGATGAAACGCAACAAGTAAAACTGGCTGCGAAATCGTTACTGCATCGCTTACTGGAAAAACAACACCCTAAAGTATTGGTGCAAGATTGGTATAAAGACACACAAACTCAGAAAATGGTACGTTCAGCGGTCGAGCAAGTATTAGATCACAATTTACCGGAAAGCTACGATCAGACGGTGTTCCGCGAGAAATGCGACAACGTGTTTCATTTGATGCTCGACTATGCCAGCCATGGCCGGAAGTGGGCTGCATAAAACAATCCAGCCTCACTCATAGTTGGATTCTATACTTTACCGTTCATTAAGTTATTACGGAGAGGGATATGCAACACCTGTGCCGCCAAGACCGCAGTATCCGTCAGGATTTTTTTGCAGGTAGTTCTGATGATATTCTTCCGCCGTAATATAATTTTTTAACGGTAGAATTTCAGTTGTAATTTTGCCGTACCCAGCCACATTTAAAGCATTTTGATAGTTGTTTTTTGTGATTAAGGCGATATTTTTCTGATTCTCATCATGATAATAAATAGCGCTTCGATAATTGCTACCGATGTCATTGCCTTGTCGATCACCTTGAGTCGGATTATGATTTTCCCAGAATTTAGCTAGAACGGTTTCCAAAGAGACTTTCTCAGAATTAAAAACGACCTTGATTACTTCCGCATGATTACGCCCTACATTTTTTCCGATGCGAAGATCTTTTTCATGATTCAAAATATCATGGTAACCGACATCAGAGCGATCACCACCCGCATAGCCGCTTTTCACATCGATGACGCCCGAAATTTGCGCCATTCTCTTCTCTGCTCCCCAGAAGCAACCCATTCCCAACACAATATAATCTGTTTTTAATTCAGCTGCTTGTTTTGATTCAACCTGATTAGAAGCGGCTGTAGTTTCCATTGTTAGCATAGTCATCATGATTATGAGATAAGGTGTTGCGTAAATAGGGATTTTCATGATTTATCTGGGGTTCATTTTTTAGCGCTAACATTTATTCTAAACAATAATAATGGCGCCCTGAACACGAATCGAACGTGCGACCTACCCCTTAGGAGGGGGTTGCTCTATCCACTGAGCTACCAGGGCAATGAATGATTGTCCGTTAACTTAATTGAATATTTTTCTTTTTCTTACTGTTATCTTGTTATTTTAGTACCAAGGAAAGCTTATTCTTTAAAGTTTTATAAAATTCTGCTGGTAGTATTTTAGTTCATTGATAGAATCATAAATATCGGCGAGCGCTTCGTGCTTGCTTTCTTTTGTGAATCCAGACGCTATTTCAGGTTTCCAACGTTTGGCGAGTTCTTTCAATGTGCTGACATCCAGATTGCGGTAATGGAAATATTCTTCCAATTTCGGCATGGTGCGTACCATAAAACGACGGTCTTGGCAGATAGAATTGCCGCACATGGGTGATATGCCAGTCGGAACGTGTTGCCGCAGAAATTCGATCAATTGTGTTTCCACTTCCATCTCCGTCAAACATGAAGCCTTAACTTTATCGATCAATCCTGATTTAGCATGGGTGGATTTATTCCATTTGTCCATTCCATCCAAAATCTCATCGGCCTGATGCACGACTAACACCGGACCTTCAGCAACCGTGTTTAACTGGGAATCCGTAATTACCAACGCCACTTCAATGATACGGTCTGCATCAGGATTCAATCCAGTCATTTCCATATCAACCCAAATAAGGTTATTACTATCTTGTGCCATTTTTGTCTTTGCTTATTGTAAATGAATGTTATGAACCCAATTGTGTCATATTGGTGTCGGGTCGTCACTGGAGAAACGCGCAAACAACTCGAGGCTCGTCATAATAAAAACTTTGATGCGCTCGACGATAGACTGTTTAAGTATGTTCTACAGTGATATACAATGAATCAACACACTCTTTTAATATTCTAGGCTATGCAAACTTTTACTTTATTTTTTTTAATAGCACTACTAATTTCGACGCTTACGCAATATTGGTTGGCTGCAAGACATATTAGTCATGTGCGTGCACATCGCGATCAAGTACCAGAACGATTCAGTTCTCAAATCAGTTTGGCTGATCATCAAAAGGCGGCTGATTACACATGCGCTAAAACACGTATGGAGTATTTGAGCATTGCGGTGAATGTTTTATTGTTATTGCTACTGACGTTGGGCGGCGGGTTGAATATGTTGCATGAGTTTTTGGCAACGCTATTCGATGACCCGCTGATACACGGCATGTTGCTGATCATCAGTGTTTTTTTGATTATGACTGCAACTGAAATTCCTTTAAGTTACTACCGTACTTTTGTGATCGAAGAACAATTTGGTTTTAATAAAATGACGCCTGCAATGTTTTTTGTGGATTTATTGAAGCAAGCTGGTGTTGGGTTATTGTTAGGGGCACCGTTGCTGTTTGGCATGCTTTGGTCAATGGAAAAAATGGGCGAATACTGGTGGTTGTATGCTTGGTTTGGCTGGGTTGTTTTTAATTTGTTTGTTTTGGCGATTTTTCCAACTTGGATTGCACCGTTATTTAATAAATTTACCCCTTTAGAAGATGCTTCATTAAAAACACGCATTGAGCAATTACTGAATAAATGCGGTTTTAAAACCAGCGGATTGTTCGTTATGGATGGCTCACGTCGCAGCAGTCACGGCAACGCTTATTTCACCGGCTTTGGCAAAACCAAGCGGATTGTTTTTTTTGATACGTTGCTATCACGTCTTAATGCCAGTGAAATCGAAGCAGTTCTCGCACATGAGTTGGGTCATTTCAAACATCGTCATGTTATTAAACGCATTGTTTTTTCTTTTGTGATGAGCTTGGCATTTTTGTGGGGATTAGGGTATTTGATGCAACAACCATGGTTCTATGAAGGTTTGGGTGTATCGGTATCTTCCGTCCCTTCGACAGCGCTGGCATTATTATTATTTTTTTTAGTGATGTCAATATTTACCTTTTTATTTCATCCGCTATCGAGTCTCTATTCGCGTAAACATGAATTTGAAGCAGATGCTTATGCCGCGCAAAATTCATCGGCTGAAGATTTGATTCATGCTCTAGTCAAGCTTTATCAAGATAACGCAGCAACACTGACACCTGATCCGTTACATTCCGCTTTTTATGATTCACATCCACCAGCGGCGATTCGCGTGGCACGTTTACAAAGCCAGGGGCAATTATGAATACTATCGACAAGTTAACTAACAAACAATGCAAGCCTTGTGAAGCCGGCGTGCCTGCGTTGACCACGGCTGAGGCAAACGTGCTACTCAAAAAAGTTCAAGGTTGGGAATTAAACGATAAATTAATTAGCAAAACGTATTCATTCAAAAACTATTATCAAACGATGGCTTTTGTGAATGCGGTCGCATGGGTATCTCACCGTGAAGATCATCACCCGGATATGACAGTCGGCTATAACAAATGTGTTGTCAACTATACAACGCATGCCTTGAACGGATTGTCCGAAAACGACTTTATTTGCGCCGCCAAAGTCGACAAGCTGTTTACCATTTGAGCGGGCGCATTAAAAAAACGCAATTTCATTCTGACTGTTTAGCAGGTCAAGTTGTTGCCGCCTTCGGTAGGCATTATTCCGTCGCTACAGAAGCAGGTATCGTCTCTTGTGTCACCCGTGGCAAAAAAATTGGCGTCGCATGTGGTGACCAAGTCACGTGCCGCCTAACAACTCCTGGCCAAGGTGTCATCGAAACAATTCAACCTCGTCGATCACTTTTTTATCGCAGCGATGCTTTCAAGGAAAAAATTATTGCTGCTAATGTGACGCAAATTATTCTTGTTGTTGCGGCTGTTCCCAGCTTTAGTGAAGAATTGATTAGTCGTTGCTTGGTAGCAGCCGAAAGCGAAAATATCAATGTCTTAATCGTCTTAAACAAGTCTGATTTAATTGAACAAACGAAAATCGCTTATCAAACGCTTTCGTTGTACCGAGACTTAGGTTATTGCCTGTTACAACTCAGCTCCATTCACGATGTGTCATTATTACTGCCTTATTTAACCAATCATCTGAGCGTTTTAGTGGGACAATCTGGTATGGGTAAATCGACATTATTGAATGCGCTGGTTCCCGAAGCCAACCGATCAACGGCAACTATTTCACTGGCACTTGATTCTGGTTCGCATACCACGACCTATTCACAACTGTATCAACTTGATAAAAATAGCGCGGTCATTGATTCACCCGGTTTCCAGGAATTTGGATTAAATCATATCAAAGAAGAGAATTTGGCATATGGTTTTGCCGAATTTCATCCCTATATCGGACATTGTAAATTTAGCAATTGTAGGCACCGTGCCGAGCCAGGTTGCGCTATATTATCGGCACATCAAGAAGGGAAAATTCTCAGTAAACGCCTAGATTATTATCACAAACTGCTAAGATAAACTGAATTACCTACACGAACTTTTAACGACATTCACAATAATACAGAAAATATTGCGATGATTAAATTTCTGGGGCTATCTTTTGATGATGAATCAATTTAGAAAATTCGTGAGCTGGTATCGGACGACTGTAAAAATATCCTTGAAGAAGTTCACAATGATGACTTCTCAAAAAATCCACTTGCGCTTGCGTCTCAACTCCTTCTGCTACAATTTTTTTCCCCAGCGCATGCGCCATCGCTGCAATTGTTCCAGCGATAATGCCTCCCTTGCCATCATCATCAATTTTACGTACAAATGATTGGTCAATTTTCAGGGTTTCAAAGGGTAATTGCTCCAAATAAGACATGGAAGAATAACCTGTTCCAAAGTCATCAATTGAAAGTTTCACGCCTAATGCTTGTAAATTTTTCAGCACTTCGAGCATTACTTTCTGATCATCCATCAATACACTCTCGGTGATTTCCAACTCCAAACAATTAGCAGAAATAGCACTTTTGCTTAATGCATCTTTGACCTGTTGCAAGAAATTTTCTTGGCTAAATTGTTTTACCGATACATTGACAGCTACATAATCGATGAAAAAACCTTCGTCACGCCAAATTCGATATTGAGAACATGCATCATCCAATACGATTTGACCTATTTCTGCAATGAGTCCAACTTCTTCAGCAATTCCAATGAAATATCCTGGTGAAACTAGCCCCTTTTCAGGATGATTCCACCGAATCAGTGCTTCAGCACCCTGAATTACGTTAGTTTCAGGATCTATTTGAGGCTGATAGTGCAAAACGAATTGATGTTCCGAAATCGCACGCCTCAGTTCTCTTTCGACTGTAGTCCTACCGATGATTTCAGCATTCATCTCCTCTTCAAAGAAAACGTATTGATTGCCGCTTTTTTGCTTGGCTCTATACATTGCGATATCGGAATTGCGCATTAATTCGGGAGCACTCACTCCATCGTTTGGATAGATAGCGATCCCTATGCTTGCTGCAATGACATTTTCTTCATCTTGAATGATAAAAGGCTTTGATAGACTATTTATAAGGTTAGTCGCCACATCGCTTGCTTCATGGGTAAAATTTAATTGCGGAATAATAATTGCAAATTCATCACCACCCAGTCTGGCAATCGTATCGGTTTCTCGAATATTTTTTTGTATTCGTTGTGCCGCTTCACACAATAATTGATCTCCACTGGAATGTCCCAATGTTTCGTTAACCTTCTTAAACTGATCAAGATCGATGTAAAGTACTGCCATTTTTTGATGCGCAAATTCTGCCTGTGCTATTTCTTTTTGTAATTGCTCAACAAAAAGTAAACGATTCGGTAATCCTGTAAGAGCATCAATACGAGCTTGCTTAATAAGCGCTAATTCACGATTTTTTGTAAACAAAGCAACGGCAATCCGATCAGCACAATCTTGTACAAAGTCGTTCTTATCAACATTCCATTTATTCCCAATCGAAAGAGACAACGAAAGGTAACCAATCATTTGATCTTTCCAAATCAGTGGCAATAAAAAATTTTCAGCCAACTCATTTGTTTTCTTAAGTTCTGTTTCTACAAACCAATTTCCTTCAGGGTTTTGAGTTAAAAATTGCTTGATTGGGTCGATTAAAATTTTTTGTTGTGGTGCTAATATCTTGCCACTACGATCTATTTCAAATAATTCAATATAATCGCTGGAGTCCTCACTAAAAATTGCAATATTGACAGTATTGGCACCGGTTATTTTTTGTAAATGAACAAGTACGTCGGCAATGATCTTATCGATACTCAAAGACGATAAAATTTCTCGATCAATTTTTGAAAGTGTTGAGAGTGTCTGAAATTGACTGCCTAATTTCTCACTCATTGTATTGAACGATTGCGCTAACTCACCAAATTCATCATTACTGGTAATAGATACCTTGTTAGCAAAATCACGACTTCCTAATCGGCGCGTACCTTCTATTAACTTTTCTAACGGAGTCAAAACGCGCCGGATTTGGATCATGCTAAGCAAAATAATCAACAGTATGGTGAAAGAAACACCACCCCAAAAAATGATATTGACTTTTTTTAGTGATTCTAGGGCTTCTGTTTCAAGCTGGGTTGCAACAACTAGCCAGCGAGGAGTTAGAAATTTTGCTTGCAGAAAAATTTCTTGATAATTAGCCAAGTATTTTTCTTGCTTGAAATCCCATACAAACTCACCTTTAACAGATTGAGTGCTTTCTTGTATTTTGTCTGTGGGTGGATAATGATCAGGCTGTGTGCAAAATATCTTTAAAAAATTCTCGTTGTATACACATAAATTCATATTCATCACGAAACTATCATGACTTCCCCAAAGAAAGTCAGTATTCACTTCAGCAATGACAATTCCTTTTTCCGGGGATAAATAATTTCGTGCGTACAGCATGAAAACGTGAGTTTCAGCGCCGTTATGTTGAGTCAATAGTAACGGTTGATTGCTGTATAAATGTTTTTTTGCAATAGCGCTTATATTTGGTAATTTTTCTATCTTTCCGAACACATGAATTAAACGATTGTCTTGAGAAAGTATATGTAGGCTTTTGAATCGATTATGTAATTGCCGTTCTGTGTTGATTGACCATTCTTGTTCTGAAAATCGTTGCACGAGATCGAAAAGTATTTGATCAGACAACAATAGCTTTTCATAAATAGATTTTTTATAAACATCACTCGCTGCTTCTAGGCGAGTATGCGTTTCCTTAAGCAATAATTGAGTGGACTCCCAATAGGACAAATAAGCTAATAACAGTATTGGGATAAACGCTGCCATTACAAAAAATCCCAGCATTCTGCGAGCTACTTTGCTAAGTAAAAAATTTTTCTCTAACAGCATGATGAGCTTAGTATTTAGAAGCCAATCCGATATAGCGCCCATTATTGGCGCGGACAATATCGTCTCGACTTGCTTGGGCAGTTAATGGTGATGTACTTTTACCGTCTTTTCCCATACTGTAAAGATCAAAATCTGAATTAATCGGAACCAAGTTATGATCTTTACGTGCTTTTCCTCTTACGCTTTTGTCGTTTGGGTCGGAAAGGTTTAAATATTGATAGTGATTACCCCATGGATCCAATAAATCTTGCGCGCCTACTTCAGCTAAAGAAGATGGAAATTTCCCGCTGTTCATTTGATATATAACTAAACTTTTGCCAATAGCGCTGATATCAGTAACTGCCTGCGCAGCTTTTGCTCGATCGATATAGTCGTTATAGGCCGGGACAGCGATGGCTACAAGAATCCCTATGATGGCTATCACAATCAATAATTCAATCAACGTAAATGCTCGCTGAAGATGGTAATAGGCCTTCAACTTTAAATCCTAACTAAAATTTAATACACCGAGAGAGAATTATCATAACGGCTAAAATTTGCTGTACTTGATACTATGAATACTTTTTTTGGTTGTAATTTAATTAGTCACCCCTAAAATACATCCAATTCACTGATATAAAGAAATAATGCTGTGACATGTATGATTCTATCGATCAGGAATATTAAAATTGCTGCCTATTTCTGGTCGAGATGGTAATTAAAAATGCACACACACAGCAGCAAGACTCATCAATTAAATTTGTTTGGAATCAGATTTTTTAAATCTGATGCCAACGATCCATTGCTGAAACTCGCATCAGCGATACCGTGGCACGAATTTGACCAAGTATTTTCAATTCACCACACAGAATCAACAACCCAGTAAGCCGATCCGCTTGATCGGTTTGGTTATTATACTAAAGCAGTTAGAGAACTTGAATGATGAGGTGATTGTGCCGTAGTGGAAGCGCAATGCTTACTGCCAGATTTTTTGCGGCATGCAGGATTTTAATGCAAACAGCCTTGCCACAGCATTGAATTGGTGCATTTTTGTAAGCGCTTTGGCAAAAAGGTGTTCACGGAAATTTTCGCATGAACATTGCGCTACACGGAGAGTTGGCATTGGAAGATTGCGTCAATGTTGATACGACAGTGCAAGAAAAGAACATCACGTATTCGATAGACAGCAAACTAGCGATCAAAATTATCAAACGACTCAACAAGATTGCCCAATCTCATAGTATTTCTCAATGACGCACTTTCATCAAAACAGTGAAATTCTTGCACCTGGACATCCGACACTATTGGAACGTGAAGAAAAAAACCAAAGCCAAGCGTGCTTTAAAGCGGTTGAAAACAATAGTAGGCATTTAATTGATGCAGTTTTTCAAAGGCGACTAGATTAGCGGAATGATTTAGGGACATATGACTTTAACTCCCTCATGGGGCAATTTGTTAATATCCCTAGTGAGCAAGTTGCCAATGCTTAAGCATTTTGTTCGGAGAAATCGAATTACTTCATTCTGAAGTCTTATCTATAAAAAAGAGGAGATTATTATGTCGATATTGAATAACTATGCACGAATGCTATCACGCACATTCTGTCTTGCACTGATCTCGTTAGCAATAATTGCACCTACCTTTGCCCAGGCTGATCGCGATGCCACACCCACTGTGCTTGGGAAGTCAATTGGTGAATGGTCAGCAAAGTGGTGGCAATGGGCGCTTTCTATCCCAGCTGCAACAAACCCCATGCTCGATAATACTGGTGCTTTCTGTGATTCCAAGCAGAAGGGGCCAGTTTGGTTTCTTGCCGGTATTTTTTTTGGTGGCACAGTTGAGCGCAACTGCACTATCCCACAGGGGAAACATATATTGTTTCCAATAGCTAATTCCTTCTGGATTAATTCTGCATTGGATGATCCTAATAATACGGAAACTGATTATCGTCAATTTGCCAGTGACTCTATTCCATCATCAATTGGAGGTGATCTTGATGCCACATTAGATGGAAAACCAATTATTTTTAGCTATAAAACTCCGATCATTAGAAGTCAGTCGCAAGTTTTTACTGCAAAATTCCCACAAGATAACGTTTTTGGATTGGATCCCAATCTTCTTACCGGTTATCCTATTGTGTCAGATGGATTTTGGGTAATGCTACCACCACTTAAACCGGGATTACATGTTTTACACTTTCGTGCTGGCACATCGCAGAACGTTACATACCATTTAACGATTGTGAACTAGCACGTCAAGGAATATTAAGGAATCTGAATATCTCTTATTCCGAATACAGAGAGAAATCTATGCTATTGACTGACAAAGATTTCTCTCTGTGTTCGCAATAGCCTATGTAGACTATTGAGGACTTCCTCAAATATGGCTCACATTACCAGAAATACAATTTCTTTAGTAAAATTAGTCATTTAGCACATTTCCGCTCCACAGAGAACAGTCATTGCAATGTATTGCGCAACGGTTTCCGATGCCACAGAACAAGTTACCTATTCGAAGTTTGTAGTAAATCAAACCTTAGACAGTCAAGTATATTGATCCAAGGCTAAAATACTACATTACTGCAGTTCAAAAAATCCACATGCGTGAAACAGATTATTTGCTATGGCATATAACCTAGAAAGACTCCTTAAATTCTTTGCCGATCATCGAACAGTTATGCAAATATAGAGCCTCTAAACATTACCAACTTAAAAGAACTAGATTTTTTTCATTGTTAGTTGCTACTCGAAAAGGTGTTTGTTAAATTAGCTCGTTCAATGGAATTCATGTTTAGTGAATTGCCGAATACAAATTTTATATTCTATTGGCGTAATGTGAATGAAACAGCGATGTTATTGTTTAAAACTTTGGGATGAATATTTAAAGTGTAATAACAATAGCCCATTCCAAGTTATCTTCAATTTTCATACCTTTAAATCATTCGTTATAAAGTAATATTTTGAATATTCTTGCACTTGAAACCTCAACCGAATTTTGTTCGGTCGCATTGGCACTAAATGGCGATATTTTTCATCAAGAACAGCATGTTGGCAATACGCATTCCGAATTAATTTTATCCATGATTGATGATTTACTGAAAAAATCCAATTTGTCACCACAGCAAATAAATGGCATCGCATTTGGCGAAGGACCAGGATCTTTTACTGGTTTGCGTATTGCATGCGGGGTTGCTCAAGGGCTTGCATTTGCAATGAATATTCCGATCGTAGGCGTTAGTACCCTAAAAGCGGTGGCAGCACGAACGAAAAGTGCGAAAGTTGTTGTTGCCTTAGATGCTCGCATGGGTGAAATTTATCATGCAGCTTTTGAGCAATTAAATGATGGAGAATGGAGCACTGTGCATTCTGGATCGCTTTGTAGCCCAGAAAATGCTCCGCTATTAATAAATAGTGGATGGATTGGTTGTGGTAGCGGATTTGCTATTTTCAAGGATGAGCTTTGCAAACGTTATAGCGAAAGTGTTTGCGAAATTCGCAGCGAATTGTACCCACGCGCAAAAGAAGTCGCTGAATTAGCTTTGCCAATTTTTATGCGTGACGAAGGGATTTCTGCATCAGGAGCCATACCTTGTTATATTCGCAATAAAGTTGCATTGAAAGAAAGTGAAAGATAAGTGTGCTCCTGAAGTTCGTGAAATGACTCTTGAAGACGTTCAGGATGTTATTTTAATCGAGCGCGAAATTTTTCTTTTCCCATGGTCAATTGGGAATTTTTCCGATTCCGTTAAAGCAGGTTATGTGTGCAGAGTGATTGCAAAAGAAAATGCCATTCTTGGTTACGGCATCATGATGATGAGTCCTGAAGAAGGTCACATTTTGACCTTAGGAATTGGCGTCGATTGGCAAAAACAAGGCTTGGGTAAAGTGATGATTGATTATTTTTCCGATCACGCACGAATAAACAATGCCAAATCGATATTGCTGGATGTTAGAGAATCCAATGAGAGAGCTATCAGGCTGTATAAAAAAATGGGGTTCGAGCACATCGCCGTTCGCAAGGATTATTATCCAACGATGAGCGGTCGTGAAAATGCATTGGTGATGAAACTTATCCTATGAATGACCGCCGCAAAAAAATTCTGAATGAGCTTGGTCTGACACCGAGATGGAAAATAAGAACCGATTTAACATTTGAAACATCGGTTTTAAACGACAACACAACAGGCTTGAATGAGCTGACGGGTGATTCAGTAGACACTACAAGTGAAAATCCGGTTTATCAAATGAGTTGGAAGCAACTCAAACTTGCTGTATCACAATGCACTGCCTGTCCTCTTCATGAAACACGTAAGAATACTGTGTTTGGGGTCGGTGACGAGCAAGCGGATTGGCTTTTTGTAGGAGAAGGACCTGGTGCACGAGAAGATGAAATGGGTGAGCCGTTCGTGGGTCAGGCTGGAAAACTTCTGGATCAAATGCTTGCTGCGATTCATTTGAAACGTGGTGACCGTGTGTATATCGCCAATATCGTTAAATGCCGGCCTCCTAATAACCGTAATCCTGCCATCACCGAAGTTAGTGCGTGCAGGCCTTATCTTAGCCGACAAATTGAATTAATTTCCCCAAAGCTGATTATTGCTTTAGGTAAAGTCGCCGCTGAAAATCTATTGGGTCGAAGTGACAGTCTTGGTAGCTTGCGTGGCAAGGTTCACGATTTATCTGGCACGCCTTTGATTGTGACTTATCATCCAGCCTATTTATTGCGAGCACTGCCAGAAAAAGCTAAAGCGTGGAAAGATTTATGTTTCGCGAAAGCAACCATGCAGTCGCTGAAGTAAAGAAGGAAAACTTCCCAAAAAAATAAAACAGCTTCATTTCCTACCAAAATGACGTACACAAATGTCACCAGCAAATCCATCCGCGTTATTGCAGTAAAGTTCCAGGTTGTGTAGAGGTCTTTTTGATAGCAATGAAATTGCCTATAAAAGGCTGATTAAAACTTCAAAGTACAAAAAATCGGTGTCGCCTGAACGTTGATCCACGCACGGATGTTTGTGCAATACATCGCAAGAGTTTGCGTTGATACGGTTTTTGACAAAATCGCCGGAGGTGAAGTGGGTATAACCTAAAATCGTGCTAATCCGTGGCGTGGGTTGGTAGCGGATACGTCCTTCAAATGAATGACCGCCGAAATCACCGCTTTGTCCAGTTTTATCGCGATTAAATCCAGGATCTTTAATGGTATTGCTGATATTGCCATCGAGAGTATCAAACATACGATCGGTTTTACTGGCGAGCCAATATCCGCCATAACCCAATTCAAAACCTAACTTCTGCGTCGGATTGATTTCAAAGCGGATTTTGGGTGCTTTCAAATTCTCATAAATCACATAATGATCGGCTGACCAAGGACGCGCGAAGCCAAAAAAACGGTCAAAACGATTGTCGACATTATCGTTAGAATCTTTGTCCCCACTTGCATATCCGTAGAACAATCCGACACGTGGTTTCCACGCATGCTCAAACGTTTTTCCAATCTCGATGGTATAACCCTGTGCATCGACGCGATTCGGTCCAGAATATCCGAGTTGATGGTTGTAGCTGACATCGAAATCGAATAAATTAGAAACTTTGCCATAAGCACGAAATCCAGGCATGTGTATCAGTCGATCTAATCGGTTAGTAGCCGTAAATCCATTCGGATCAGCCGTTTGTTTTTGCCCCATGAAGTAAGGTTGGATGGTGACGATGTCCGACCATTTGCGCCAAGTGCCAATTGCACCGTAAAACCATAAATGATCATTGGCTTCATCGAATTTCGTTTGCAAACGGCGAACCGGTTGCATACCAAATAAATCGACTTCCCAATCATTGACTTCGCGCCCCAAATTCAAACGAAATCCTTCAAAAGAATTGGTTGTATTACGCCATTCATTTCTTGCAATAAAACGACGATCTGTCGCTTCATAGGCCATGCGACCTACGCGAAATCGAATAGGTCGATCTTGATTGCGATCATCGACACCGAGGCCATTTTTAAAATACAACTCGCCATAAGCGTTAATCAGATCGTATTCATTTCTTTCCTGATCGGTAATCGCGTGTTTATTATTGACTACACGAGAATCTTGAAACTCAACCGCAAAACGAAACGGATCGAGAATATTTTTTATGCCTATCCATGCCCGATTACGTAAAAATATTGGGTTATCTTCCCCACCTTCGATACGCCGTATATCATTATTTCGCCATTCATAACGGGTGCGATGTTCCAGCCCGACTTCTAACCAATTAATATCATTGAATTTTTCTACGCCGATTTCGCTTAATTTACGCACATAGCGTGGCGGATCGGTATCAGGATTGGTCGCATAACTATTTGAGCGGTGGTGATAACTGGTTTCTATTTTTTTATTTGCTGACGGCACAATAGATGGCAATGTTTTTTCTATTTCCTGCGACTTGGAATCTTTTAATTGCTTATTCGCAACAACCGTATTTTTGTCGGCTTCAGGGATTTCCATGATTTTTTCTTGCATAGCCTGAAAATCGATTGTCTTTTTCTGATCTGCACTGAGGTGGTTTGAGCTAATAAAAAGCCAGCTCAAGATAACCGTCTTAAATAAAAGACCAAATAATTTCATTTTATTATTCTCCTTGTTTTCTCTCCGGCTATCCGGTTGAGTTACTTATTTTTTGTTATTTAGCCTCCTTTTTCAGGTCGGCATTTAAATGCTACTAGTAGGTTGGAATCTGTGATTGATTGTAAAAATCAAAATGGAACTAACAACAGCATGATATTTTGAGACTCATCACACTATGTTCATTGAAGCGGATTTTTTTGCAGTATTTTATAGATACAACTTTTCGACCACGGATAAATGTTTCTAGTGATCTATATTCGACACTGGATACAACACGATGAATTTTCGGTGTTATTAAATCTTTTCCGTCAAATGGAATGTGCTTTTCTGTTTTTAAATACTGATTCATTTGAATGATTGTTGCGGAATTAAATTTAAGGAAGCGGGACGATACCAGTCATTCTTTATAATATGAAATATTGTTTGTTTTAATAGTAATAACTAAAAGTTATACGTTATCAAAAAACAGAACCTAACATGCTAAAAATGAAGTGAATTCAGTTTCTTGGATTGCGACGAAGTTTTCTTGCAGAAGTTAATGCCAGATTTGTAAGCTTGCTATCAATCTTGATTGTTTATCAACCGGTTGGAATGACTTCAATCGGATATCCACCATTCATTTGAGCGAATAGAACCAGAATTGGCTACCTTTTAATTTGATCATCCATATTTTCTAGTGCCACAATCCACGTTGCGAACAGTGGTTTATAATAAAAATAAATGACTCAAAATGCTTGATATGAATTCAACAACCAGTCAATGCGATACTGAGTTAAATGCATTCATAAAATTTAGTTCAATAAAAACAGTTGATTAGGAGCGTCATTATGGGATTTTTCAAAAATCTCTTATTATTGATAGATATATCGTTGAGGAGACCATGAATAGTAATGACCTGACCAAATCTCAGCTAGATGAAGAAATACAGCAATTACGTTCTGAACTCGCTGTCGCTAGATCTATTGTAGCAAGACGCACAAGTGACCTTGCCATCAGTGAAGAACGATTTTCACTGGCAATGCGCTCCACCAATGATGGACTTTGGGATTGGAATCTTGAAACTGACGAAACTTACTATTCTCCGAGCTGGAAAGCCATGTTGGGTTACCAAGAAAATGAGCTAGAAAACAGCTTAAACACATGGGTAAGTTTAGTTCATCCGGATGATAAAGCAATTGCGCTGCAGAAAACTCAAGATTATATACAAGGCAGAGCCAATTCATTTGAAGTTGAATTTCGCATGCGCCATAAGGATGGTCATGATATTTTTGTATTATCACGTGGATTTCTGGTTAAACGCGAAGTTGATGCCAAGCCAATTCGTATGGTGGGTACGCATGTCGATATAACCGAACGCAAAAAAACCGAAGCGTTTGATAAAAGATACGCTGAAATACTAGGGATGATTGCAAAAGGTCGCTGTGCTTCAGACATCTATGATGCGATTGCACTTATGTACGAAGGTCGTCATCCAGGCATGCGGTGTTCCATGCTTGAATTGAGCGGCAACAAGCTTTTGCACGGTGGCGCGCCGAGCTTGCCGAAGGAATATTGTGAAGCTGTTCATGGTTTGGAAAATGGTCCTAGCGTTGGTTCCTGCGGAACGTCAACTTTCACGGGACAACGTGTGTTGGTTGAGGATATTGAAACTGATCCTAAATGGGAAAAAATTAAGCATATCGCTTTGCCACATGGTATGCGCAGTTGTTGGTCTGAACCGATCAAAAGTTCTGATGGAAAAGTGTTGGGAGCATTTGGCATGTATTACAACCATCCTGCTCTTCCTGATGAAAAAGAATTGCAAGATCTCATATCTGCCGCGCAGTTAACCGGTATCGTGATGGAGCGTGATCATGTTCAAAAACGCATTCACAAACTTGCTTATACCGACGAATTAACAGGCCTTGCCAGCCGCGCCGCTTTTATTCAACATTTAGAGGAAATCACTAAAACGTCGTTGCGGCATGATCGTCGTTTTGGACTGCTGTATATTGATTTAGATGATTTCAAGAGCGTTAACGACAGTCTTGGACATGATGCGGGTGATTTGCTTCTAAAGATAGTGACGCAACGGTTACTTAACACATGCCGCGAAACTGATTTCATCGCGCGTCTTGGCGGCGATGAGTTTTGTATTCTGATCGAAGAGATTGAAGAAGATTACGCTGCCAATGTGGCAAAACGTTGTCTTGAAGTTGTGCGTCAGCCTCTGGAGCTTTATACGAGAAAGCTTACACCAACCTGTAGTATCGGAATTGCCTATTATCCTGAGGATGGCAACGATCTATCGTCATTATTAAAAGCTGCGGATATCTCGCTGTACTCAGCCAAAGGCAATGGCAAAAGTCATTACGCCTTTTATAAAAGAGAACTGACTCAAAAAGCAGAGTATCGTTTTCAAATGGAGCAGTCTCTGAGAGAGGCCATCGAAAAGCAACAATTAACGCTAGCTTATCAACCGCAAATTAATATCAAGTCAGGAAAAATTGTTGGTGTTGAGGCGCTATCGCGATGGCATCACCCGCAATTAGGTCACGTATCTCCCAAAGATTTTATCGCAACGGCCGAAAGAATCGGCATGATTAAGCCATTGACAGAATGGGTATTACGTACCGCATGCACGCAGTTGATTGCTTGGAAGGAACAAGGTTTTCACGCAATTCGCTTGGCTGTTAATATTTCTCCAAGCATTTTTCTCGATGAAAAATTTGTATTATTGATCAAACGTATCATCAATGATATACGAGTCATTCCCTCGGAATTGGAATTAGAAGTCACTGAAAGTGTCGTTCAAACTGACCCGAGAAATCTGTTAATTTTTAGCAAACTCAAAAAATTAGGTGTTTTACTGTCGATCGATGACTTTGGGACGGGTTATTCGTCTTTTGCTTCTCTCAAACATTTAAAAGCCGACTATCTAAAAATCGATAAATATTTTATTGACGATATGCTGGTTGATAAAAAATCATTGATGCTTGTCAGTTCCATGATAGAAATGGGACAAAAACTGGGATATGGAATCATTGCGGAAGGTGTTGAAACATCAGAACAGTTGGACGCTATCAAAACGCTTGGTTGTGAAACGGTGCAAGGTTATGTGTTCAGCAAACCGATCAATGCCGAAAGCATTCTAAAATTACTGAACCGAGAAATTCAAGAAAATGCTTTGGAATCGACAGCCACTACAAGACTCCATGTAGTCAGAAAATAACAAATACGATTCAATAACGAATTTGATATGAAATTGCACACTATGTAGAAGTAACTTCTATCGCAAACGATGTTCTTACCATCAATTTTGCTCCCGATTTAATTCGCGATATTAGCGATAACCCCATCATAATCTTGTCACGGTGTTGTTTATTCAGCGTGACTTTATTTTCTCAAAAATATATCATCGAACGGTTAAATTAAATTTACAGGGCTTATTCTTATTTTTATGCCCACTTAGGGATTTTCAATGGATCATCACAATTTATTCAACTCGTTACAAGAATTATCCAGTGTCGGTAATGAAACAAGTCAATTGAAATACTACTCATTACCTGCTTTAGAAAAAAATGGCATTGGTAGGATTTCTCGTTTACCCGTTTCTATTCGAATCATATTGGAATCTGTATTACGTAATTATGATCATAAAAAAATTACCGAAAAGCACGTGCAACAACTTGCTAATTGGCAGCCTAATGCGGCACGAGTCGATGAAATACCTTATGTGGTATCGCGTATTGTTTTACAAGATTTTACCGGCGTACCTTTGTTAGTAGACCTGGCAGCCATGCGTAGTGCTGCAGTAAATCTTGGGAAAAACCCTAAATTAGTGGAACCCTTGGTACCTGTCGATTTGGTGGTGGATCACTCGGTCCAAGTCGATTACTATGGGACGAAGCTCGCACTCGGCAGCAATATGGAAATGGAGTTTTCGCGTAATCGCGAACGTTATGAATTCATAAAATGGGGAATGCAAGCTTTCGATAGTTTCAAAGTAATTCCTCCTGGAATCGGTATTGTGCATCAAGTGAATCTGGAATATTTGGCGCGCGGCGTACACCAGAAAGGCAATGTTGTTTTTCCGGATACACTGGTCGGGACAGATTCCCACACCACGATGATCAATGGCATTGGCGCAGTAGGTTGGGGAGTGGGTGGAATTGAAGCTGAAGCGGGGATGCTAGGACAACCTATTTATTTTCTTACCCCCGACGTAATCGGCGTAAACCTTACCGGAAGATTGCCTGAAGGCGTCACGGCAACCGATCTGGTACTAACCATTACAGAAACACTACGAAAAACCAACGTAGTGGGCAAGTTTGTCGAGTTTTTCGGGGAGGGAACAGCCTCTCTCGCATTACCTGATCGTGCCACGATTGCCAATATGGCACCAGAATACGGTGCCACAATGGGTTTTTTCCCGGTGGATGATGCAACCATTACTTATTTTAAAAATACAGGAAGAAATCAACAGGAAATTGATTTATTCCAAAGTTATTTTAAAGCACAAGGACTCTACGGTATTCCCTCACAAGGCAGTATCGATTACACACGCGAGTTGACGCTTGATCTTGGTTCTGTGGTTCCCTCTTTGGCGGGACCCAAACGGCCTCAGGATCGGATTAATCTTGGGGACGTTAAAAGCAATTTCATCGAATTATTTACTAAACCCGTAGCCAGTAACGGCTATGGAAAAACCGCTCAAGATCTTGAGCAGTGTTATTACACGCGCGATATACAAAGCGAACACTCTGATTTGTGCATACCTATTGAAACTATTACCGCAGCTGATGCTTCTGCAAAATCTTCGAGTAAAGATGCCGCCAAGACAAAAGTACCTGGAGGCTCTGTTCGCCACATTGTTGAAATGGCTAGTAATCGCCCGGTTCATGCTGAAGTTGATTCACATGCAAATCAAATCGTTGGCTCCTCCGTCGATCTGCGTCATGGTGATGTTCTAATTGCAGCAATTACCTCTTGCACGAATACGTCTAATCCAAGTGTGTTACTTGCTGCAGGATTGCTAGCAAAGAAAGCCGTCGAAAAAGGCCTATCGGTAAAATCACATATTAAAACATCGTTAGCGCCTGGCTCTCGTGTTGTCACTGATTATTTGACCGCCACGGGATTGATGCCTTACCTTGAACAATTAGGTTTTGATTTAGTTGGTTATGGTTGCACTACTTGTATCGGTAATTCTGGGCCATTAGCAAGCCCGATTGAAGAAACCGTTATAAAAAATGATTTGGTATGTGCTGCGGTGTTATCAGGCAATCGTAATTTTGAGGCGCGCATTCATCCCAATATACGAGCCAATTTTTTATCCTCACCCCCACTTGTAGTAGCTTATGCTATCGCTGGCAATGTATTAATAGATATGACACAACAGCCTTTAGGGATTGGCAAAAACAATCAACCCGTTTGGTTAAAAGATATCTGGCCTAGCAGCGCTGAGATTCACAATCTCATGAAATATGCAACTAACGCCGACACTTTCCGCAAACTTTATGGTGATTTTACGAAAGATCACGATCTATGGAATAGCATCACATCAGTCACCGGAGACACTTTTAACTGGCCAAAATCAACCTACATTGCACATCCACCATTTTTTGAAGATTTTTCATTACAAGCGAAAATTAATCTTACCTCGGCAAATATAAAAAGTGCTTATGCTTTGGGGGTATTCGGTGATTCTGTCACCACCGACCACATCAGTCCAGCAGGTTCGATCAAGGAAACCTCACCAGCGGGTCAATATCTGCTAGCGAATCATGTCGATAAAACAGATTTTAATAGCTATGGCGCACGTCGTGGCAATCATGAAGTGATGATGCGGGGAACGTTTGCCAATGTACGTATCAAAAATTTGATGATTCCTGGCAGCGAAGGCGGTATTACTTTGTGCTATGCCGATCATCCCGATAAACCTGTTGAAATGAGTATTTACGATGCTGCAATGAAATATCAGCAACAGAAAATCCCGACGGTAGTATTTGGAGGCAAGGAATATGGCACAGGATCGAGCCGAGACTGGGCTGCGAAAGGTACTCAGTTATTGGGCGTAAAAGCAGTCATAACAACAAGTTTTGAGCGTATTCATCGCAGCAACTTGATTGGGATGGGAGTGCTTCCTTTACAGTTTAAAGGCAACGATACTGTGCAGTCGTTAAACATCAAGGGTGACGAACAATTTGATATTGAAGGTTTGGAAAAAATTGCACCACAAAAAGATGTTACCTTAATCATTCACAGAAAAGACGGCTCGAATCAATCTGTACAGTTATTGTGCCGCATCGATACACCCATCGAGGTAGATTATTACAACCAAGGTGGAATTCTGCCGTACGTATTGAGAAAACTTATGGCGGATTGATGTAGATATCGCCTTCACCTAAGTAAAAGCCGGATTAGATTTCAGCTTGCGATTTTCCCTTGGCAAGACCGCAGGAAAATCGTAAGTTAAATATGCAACGCACGCCCATCCACTGCCAATGCAGCTTCATGTAATACTTCTGACAAAGTTGGATGCGCATGAACAATTGCAGCAATATCTTCGCTACTGGCTGAAAATTTCATTGCCATGACCGCTTCCGAAATGAGTTCGGAAACATTCGGACCAATCATATGAATTCCTAGCACACGATCTGTTTTTTCATCTGCTAATACTTTAATAAACCCCGACGCATCACCGATCGAGCGTGCTCTGCCATTTGCCATGAAAGGAAATTGACCAACTTTATAGGCTATGCCGGCGGCCTTGAGCTCTTTTTCATTTTTTCCAACCCAAGCAATTTCAGGTGAGGTATATATGATCCAAGGTATCACGTTAAAATCAATCGATTGAGATTGTTCGGCTTGCTGACCTTTTTCCAAGTGTGCAATCATTTCTGCTACTGCAACACCTTCTTCGGATGCCTTATGCGCCAACATCGGTCCTCGAACTACATCACCGACCGCATAGACATTCGACAAATTAGTGCGGCAATATGCATCCACCGTAATCAATCCTCGTTCGTCGACAGCGAGACCATTTTTATCAATCCCAAGTCCTGTCGTATTCGGAATTCGTCCGATCGCTACGATCAATTTTTCAACTTCGAGTGTTTGCTTTTTTTTGTCTGCATCTGCATAACGAATGGTCACCTTGCTTTTTGTAGTTTTGACAGATTCTATCGTGACGCCCATATGCATCTGTAATCCAAGTTCTTTGGAAAAGATACTGTTAGCTTCTTTGGCAATTTGTTCGTCCGCCGCCATCATAAATTCAGGCAAAGCTTCAAGAATCGTGACTTCGGCGCCTAACCTGCGCCATACACTACCCATTTCAAGACCAATGACACCAGCACCAATGACACCTAAACGTTTCGGTATTTCAGTTAAAGACAGTGCGCCGATATTGTCGAGAATTTTATCATTGTCGATAGGTGCAAACGGTAACTGTCTTGGCACTGAACCCGTAGCGATAATGACATGCTTTGCTTGCAAGATTTGCTCGTTTCCTGCATCGACCACGACAATTTTCCACGCCTCAGAAGGTGCTGTACGTTTCTGCAATGTACCTCTGCCGTGTATTGATTTGATTTTATTTTTCTTAAATAACGATGCGATACCTACAGTAAAAGTCGTAACAATCTTATCTTTACGCGCCACCATCGTTGGCACATCCACCGCAGCATTGTCACAACTGATGCCGTGCGCGGAAAATTTATGCTTTAACTCAAAGTAATTTTCTGAAGATTCCAGCAGTGCTTTGGATGGAATACAGCCAACATTCAAACAAGTTCCACCAAGACTCGGTTTTCCTTTTTGATTTTTCCATTCATCAATACATACTGTGTTTAATCCTAATTGCGCACATCGAATCGCCGCAACATAACCACCAGGACCTGCGCCAATAACCGCTACATCAAAAATCTCAGACATAATTCATCGAGCCTTACAAAATTTCCACTAAAAAATATTTATTCACAAGGGAAGCTCTTCATTCTTGCATCCTATCGCACTGATTTCTCGTATCGCTTGTACATAATCATGTTGTTCGCGCAGTTTCACCAAAGAACCAAAATGATTTTTAGCATGCATGCGAGCCAATCGCGAAGTACTCGTCGCTGAAATATTCCATTCTAATCCATGCAGAACTTCATCAGCGCCTTCAGCATTATTACATACTAGAATCATATCGCAACCTGCGGCAAGCGCTGCTTGAGCACGTTGCAGCATGGTTTCACAATACTTGACGGCTGCACCTCGCATGTTTAAATCATCGGTAAAAATACACCCTTCGAATTGTAGTTCGGTACGCAGGATTTTTTGCAACCAAACACTAGAGAAACCCGCCGGTTTTGCGTCGATTTTGGGATAAACAACATGTGCTGCCATTATTCCAGCGATGCCATGATCGATCATCCGTTCGAATGGAATTAAATCGGCCAATTCAATATCTTCAAAGGAGCGATCATCGACACAGGTTTGACAATGAGAATCGGCTTGAATATAACCGTGACCAGGAAAATGCTTGGCAACCGCTAACATACCGCCTTTTTTAAGGCCGAGCATGATGTGGTGCGCCAAATTTGAAACAGCATCAGGATCGCGATGGAAAGAACGGTCACCGATTACGCTACTCATGCCATGATCGATATCCAATACCGGAGTAAAACTAAAATCAACTCCACAAGCATTCAGCTCGGACGACAACACATAACCGACTTGAGTCGCTAAATGATACGCATGTCGCGGTTCTTTATCCCAGATTTTACCTAATTCGCGCATTGCCGGTAATCTAGTAAAACCTTGCTGGAAACGTTGTACCCGGCCGCCTTCATGATCCACCGCGATTAATAACTTGGGAACTCTCAGCGCGTGTATTTGTTGTGTTAGCTGTGATAACTGACGTGCATTAGAAAAATTTCGTGAAAAAAGGATTACACCGCCAGTTAATGGATGCAAAAGTCTATCGATGTCGGTTTGCGTTAATTCAGTACCCGCAACATCAAGCATGACGGGGCCTAATGGAAGCGACACCGACACGATTACTGCTCCAGCACGACGAAAGCGCACACCATATTAATTTCATCACTAATGGAAAGGTGAAGCCGGGTAATTCCTTTATTAGTGATCAATTGATCGAGATCGGGATGAAATTGAAAAAAAGGTTTACCTAAATCATCATGCGTGATGGTTATGTAATTCAGATTAACCGGATGGCGCAATCCCGTTCCGATTGCTTTGGATAATGCTTCTTTTGCTGCAAAACGGCTGGCTAAAAACGACACGCGTTTAGTACTCACGTAATATTCCGAGAACTCTGTGTCGGTTAGAATTCTTCGTGCAAAACGTTCTCCAAAGCGTTCTAACGATTGCGCAATCCGAGATGACTCGACGATATCAGTACCTATACCGTAGATCATGACCGAGCCTTTAGCATCAGTTGCTTCATTTCTTTTACGGCTTGCGAAAAACCAACAAAAATCGCCCGCCCAACGATGGCGTGACCGATATTCAATTCAGAAATATCGGTCATGCCAGCAATCTGCTGCACATTCTCATAATGTAAGCCATGTCCTGCATTGACTTTTAAACCAAGATTGATACCTTGCCTGACGGCTGTTTGGATTTGTGACAGATGTTGCTGTTGTTGATCGGTTGTTGCCGCGTCGGCATAGCTACCTGTATGGATCTCGATAACCGGCGCGCCCGCTCGAGCGGCCGCATCTATTTGATATTCATCCGCATTAATAAACAGCGACACGCGAACTCCGGCATCCGCGAGTCGATGACATACCCGCTTAATTTGATCAAAATGCCGAATAACATCCAATCCTCCTTCAGTAGTCAATTCCTCGCGTCTCTCCGGCACTAAACAAATGTCATGCGGCTTTATCCTAAGCGCAATCGCAATCATTTCATCCGTAACCGCACTTTCGAGGTTCATTCGCGTTGTCAGACATTCACGTAAGATTTCTACATCTTTGTCTTGAATATGCCGCCTGTCTTCCCGCAAATGCAGTGTAATCGCATCAGCGCCCGCAGCTTCTGCAACCATTGCTGCTTCCACTGGATCAGGATAAGTCGTTTTACGTGCCTGCCGTAACGTTGCAACGTGATCGATATTGACTCCTAATTCGATCATTTTTTTATGTTCCCTGTGCAATAACAACGATGAGGTTGCGATTTGTAGTTATTCATGCCCTAAGTTTTTTAAAATAGTGTCATTGTTAGCCCAATCTTTCTTAACTTTAACCCAAACTTGCAAAAATACTTTTTTTCCAAAAAGTGTCTCCATATCCTGGCGAGCTTCTGTTGCAATTTGTTTGAGTTTTTCACCATTTTTCCCAATAATAATCGCTTTCTGGTTACTTTTTCCAACAAATATTGTGGCATGAATGCGGATTAATTTCTCTTCGTCGACAAATTGATCAATCATGATCGCGGTTGAATAGGGCAATTCCTCTCCGGTGAAACGAAAAATCTTTTCACGGATGAATTCACTGGCAATAAAATGTTGACTCCGATCAGTGATTTCATCACTGCCGTATAGCGGTTGAGAAATTGGCAAATAACTCCTCACGGCAGCAAGAAGCTCGCTAAGTTGTGTTCGATGTACCGCACTGATTGGCACGATCGCTGCGAAATTAAATTCGCTCGACAGGCTTTGAATGAATGGCAACAAATGATTTTTGTCGGTTAATTGATCCAGCTTATTGATCACCAGAATGACCGGAATATCTTTAGGCAATTCATGCATGACCGTGATATCGCGCTGATCAAACACCATCGCTTCTATGACAAACAATATGACGTCGACACCGTGCATATTTTGCTTCACAACACGATTCATCACTGAATTTAAGCGACTGACAAATTGCGTTTGAAATCCAGGAGTATCAATAAAAATGTATTGCGCATTCGATTCCGTTAGGATGCCATTGATCTGAAAACGTGTCGTCTGCGCTTTTCTAGAAGTTATGCTGATTTTTTGTTGTAACAGCTGATTCAGCAAAGTCGATTTACCGACATTGGGGCGCCCAACGATTGCAATATGGCCGGTGCGAAAGTCTTCGTTTACAGTCACAATAAAGCCATCTTTGAAAGATAATCCAGTACCCAGGCAAACATATTATTCATTAAGTTGTGATGTCGAGAGATTTTCGTAGGCACGTTTAGCTGCTTCTTGTTCTGCGTTGCGGCGGCTGGTACCTTCACCTACCGTCCGCAAACCAAATTTTGGAACAATACATTCCACTTGAAATTTTTGTTGGTGCGCTTGTCCTGTCGTATTAATCACTACGTATTCAGGAGGTGCTAATTTTCTACTTTGTAAAAATTCTTGCAATAACGTTTTCGGGTCTTTTCTTTGTACATGAACGTCAATAGTGTGCATCAATGGTTGATAAAGAACCGCAACGATTTCTTCGGCTCGAGCAAAATCGCTATCGAGGAAAATTGCACCAATGATCGCTTCTAATGCATCGGCAAGAATCGACGGCCGGTTATGTCCACCGCTCTTAATTTCCCCTTCACCCAGGCGAATTACTCCGTTCAATTGCAATTTAAGCGCTAGCTCCGCAAGCGCATGTTGATTGACAAAGTTGGCGCGAATTCTCGATAGTTGTCCTTCAGGTAGATCTTGAAAATGCTTGTACAGCATATCAGCAATAATGCAATTTAAAACCGCATCGCCTAAAAATTCGAGACGTTCGTTATGTGAAGCACTATGGCTTCGATGCGTAATCGCTTGAATCAACAACTCTGATCGTTTAAAAGAATATCCAAGACGATCACATAATGCGTGCAATAACTGCAAACGGGCATTGGCTTGCATGACAAACTATGAATACCAATGCAGAAACTTAGTCATCAGTCACTGGTTGCATCAAAATCGATATGCAGAGAAATGTTAGATACTAAAGGTATTTGTTTGACGTACTGAGTACTCAGAATAACCCGGCCATTTTCTTTTTTGACTTTAATATCTTGCGCAGTAATGGATTTGATATTATCGATTTGTGCACGTTTTACAAAAGCCATCTTTATTTGGTTGATATCAGTTTCTTGCGAAGAGGCTTCTTTTGCTGTGGCCTCTAAATTTTTTTTAATGGAGGAATACTCGAGATAAACAGGCGCCAATTTCATGCCCAGCACAGCCAGCATAATCAGGAAAAATGAAGCTACTAATAAACCAGATAGACTAAAGCCTTTTTGCTGCTGTATCGTCGCTAACCGCATAGTCCCTCCCAAGAATCTATTTAATCGATAACCCAATACGACCTAAATCATTAAAATTCCACCAAATCAAAAAAGCTTTGCCAACAATATTTTCTTCCGGAATAAATCCCCAATAACGACTGTCACTGCTGCTATCGCGATTATCTCCCAAAGCAAAATAATTCCCCGCAGGAACTTCGCATGTAAATCCTGCCCGATCATATTTGCAATTATCGCGGAAAGGAAATTGTCTTATATTCGAATACTGCACGCCGTGCGTATCTTGATTGATCAAAATAAAATGTTGCTCATCCCCCAAATGCTCTGAAAAACGATCTGAATAGATATAACCGAAACCCGATTCAACGTATCTGTAATCGTCTTCGTATTCTGTTTTTATCGCTTCGCCGTTAATAGTGAGTCGCTTGTTATGATAGGTAATGATATCGCCGGGAACACCTACCACTCTCTTAATATAATCAATCGACGGATCTTCAGGATAACGAAAAACTAAAACATCACCACGTTTTGGTTCGTTGATATCCAAAATTTTTTGATTGATTACCGGCAAACGCAGGCCATAGGTATATTTGTTAACTAAAATGAAATCGCCGACCAACAAAGTCGGAATCATCGATCCAGAAGGTATTTTGAAAGGCTCCATGATAAACGAGCGCAATGTGAATACGATTAGAATGATAGGGAAAAAGCTTTTCGGATATTCCACCCACCAGGGTTCACTTTGTTCAGCAGCACGTCGTTTTTTTAAGAAGAAAATATCCAATAACCAAATACTTCCGGTTAACAACAGCAAAACGAATAAAATTAAAGGAAAATTCATCGAGTTTCCTTTAAATAATCACTATTAAAATAATCGATCGACGAAGCATGATTATTCGTTGAATCGAATTCAAACCCCATATGGCGTTCCCGTATTTTCATCATTTGTTATCAACCTGCAATATTGCCAAAAATGCTTCTTGTGGAACCTCAACATTGCCAACCCGCTTCATTCTTTTTTTACCTGCTTTTTGCTTTTCTAATAACTTGCGTTTGCGCGTTATATCACCGCCATAACATTTTGCCAATACATTCTTGCGCAATGCTTTTACCGTTTCTCTAGCAATAATGTGTGCGCCTACAGCGGCTTGCACTGCGATATCAAACATTTGCCTCGGTATCAATTCACGCATTTTTTTTACCAACTCGCGTCCTCTGTATTGACTACTGCTTCTATGAATGATCAATGAAAGCGCATCAACTTTATCACCATTAATCAATACATCCAGTTTTACTAGGTCTGAAGCTCGAAATTCTTTAAATTCATAGTCCAACGAAGCATAACCGCGACTAACCGATTTCAATCGATCGAAAAAATCCATCACGACCTCGTTGAGTGGCATTTCGTATGTCAACATTACCTGCTTACCGAGATACTGCATATTCATTTGATGACCACGTTTGCTGACACACAAGGTAATCACCACACCGACATATTCCTCCGGAACGAGTATGGTTGAGGTAATAATGGGTTCACGAATCTCGGCAATTTTAGAGAGATCAGGAATTTTGGATGGATTTTCAATTTCAATCAAACTACCATCGCGCAGCAACAGTTCATAAACCACCGTGGGCGCGGTAGTAATTAAATCCATGTCGTATTCTCTTTCGAGCCGCTCTTGCACGATATCCATGTGCAATAAGCCCAAGAATCCGCAACGAAAACCAAAGCCTAACGCTTGTGATACTTCAGGTTCAAAATGCAATGAAGAATCATTGAGCTTTAATTTCTCCAAGGCCGAGCGCAAAGCATCATATTGATTAGACTCAACTGGATATAATCCCGCGAAAACTTGCGGTTTAATTTCTTTAAAACCTTGCAATGCAGATTCGGCAGGGCGATTCTGTAACGTAACCGTATCTCCAACTTTTGCCGCATTCAGTTCTTTGATTCCAGAAATGATAAAACCTACCTCACCCGCACTGAGTGAATTTCTAAACGATGATTTCGGTACAAAAACACCCACTTGCTCACACAAATGTACTGTGTGACTCGCCATCAGCAATATTTTATCACCAGGTTTTACAACACCATCGATCACTCGAACCAGCACAACAACACCGACATAATTATCAAACCACGAGTCAATAATCAACGCTTTTAATGGCGCATTGATATCACCCTTGGGTTGTGGAATTTTAGCAATCAGCGTTTCTAAAACATCAGCAACACCTTGGCCAGTTTTAGCGCTGATTCTGACGGCATCTTGTGCATCAATACCAATGACTTCTTCAATATTTTGAATAACCCGCTCAGGATCTGCCGCTGGCAAATCAATTTTATTGAGTACTGGAATAACTTCAACGCCTTGCTCAATGGCGGTATAGCAATTGGCAACTGTTTGCGCTTCTACACCTTGGGATGCATCGACCACCAACAGCGCGCCTTCGCACGCGGCTAAAGAACGCGAAACCTCGTAAGAAAAATCAACATGTCCTGGTGTATCGATTAAATTCAATAGATAGGTATTGCCATCCCGAGCTTTGTATTGCAAAGCTGCGGTTTGCGCTTTGATCGTAATGCCTCTTTCTCGCTCCAAATCCATCGAATCCAGTACCTGTTCTTCCATTTCTCGATCGGACAAACCGCCGCACAAATGGATAATACGATCAGCAAGCGTCGATTTGCCGTGATCAATATGAGCGATAATAGAAAAATTACGGATGTGTTGCATCAGTGCATTGTATATAAAGAACAACCCTTCTATTTGTGGAACAAATCCAAAATTAAATGTGAAACCTTCAATCAGAAGGGAGCTGTTTTTTCTGAGTGCTATTCAATAAGAAGGCAGCATTCTAGCGAATTTTGCCAAGATAATCATCTAATGCGGAAAATTTAAAGAAATGATAACAAATAACTTCCTGCGTTGGAGACACCAACACAGGAATTTTTTCTCCATAAAGTGTTACCAATTCGGGGTCGGTGTCAATATCAATGACTTGATAATCCAATGATACTTGCTTAGGTAATTTTTCCAGGGCAAGTATCATTTGCTGACATAGATGACAATCGGCCCGACCATAAACGATAAATTTTTCAGACTGCAAAGCAGAAGAATCATTTTTTATTGAGATCGTCATTTAATTTCATTGTAATGAAATTGATAGCCTCTCCTCTTTTAACCAGCAGGGCGATATTTTTGCCATTCTGAACTTGATTGAGGAGCTCGTTGAAATGATCAACACTTTTTACGTCTTTACTGTTAAATCCTAGAATTACATCGCCAACGCGAATTCCTGAACGGCTTGCTATACCCGGCTGCATGCCTTCGACTAACAGACCATTCCCGACATCCAGTTGTTTTTTCTGCTGAGAGGTGAGTTCGCTGAGAGCCAATCCAAGACGATTCGTCGTACTTGCTTTTTTATTCTTTTGTTTCTGTTTACGGTTGTCAGCCACATCATCGATGGGTGTTTCACCGACTTCCACTTTCACAGTTTTTATTGAACCATCGCGCCAAATCTCAACGGCCGTTTTCGAATTAGGTTTGGTATTACCGACGATACGAGGTAAATCCGCTGAAGTAGCGATACTTTTATCATCGAACTTCAAAATAATGTCGCGTGCTCTGATGCCAGCGCGATCCGCAGGACCGCCTTTCTCGACTGAGACAACCAATGCGCCATTGTTATTTGACAAACCAAAAGATTCAGCGAGATCTTTCGTAACCTCCTGAATCATGACACCAATTCTTCCACGATTGACTTTTCCGCTGGTTTTTAATTGATCTGCAATTTCGGTTGCAACATTAATGGGGATCGCAAATGACAACCCCATGAATCCACCCGTTCTGCTGTAAATTTGCGAATTTATACCGACAACTTCGCCGCGCATATTAAACAACGGACCGCCTGAATTTCCAGGATTAATGGCCACATCCGTTTGGATAAATGGAACATAGTTTTCCTGCGCCAATGAACGACCTTTAGCACTGACGATACCGGCTGTCACGCTATGTTCAAAACCGAAAGGAGAACCAATTGCCACCACCCATTCACCAACCTTCAGATTATCAGGATTGCCTTGTATCACTTTTGGCAAATCGGTGGCCGTTATTTTAATCAATGCAATATCTGTTTTCCGATCTGTGCCAATTATTTCAGCGACAAATTCACGTTTATCATTCAATTTAACGGTAACTTCATCCGCAGTCTCGACAACGTGCGCATTCGTTAAAATATAGCCGTCGGAACTGATAATAAACCCTGATCCTAAAGACCTAGGTTCGGATTTTCTTGGCGCAGAAAAAGGTTGCATATGGCGCTTAAAAAAATCATAAAAAGGAGAGTCTTCAGGAATTCCAGGTATTTCTGGAAGCATCTGATCGCTGACATCATTGACATTCTGGGTAGCGCTAATATTGACCACCGCAGTACCATACTTCTCTACTAAACCCGTAAAATCAGGTAGTTGATTAAGCTGCGCTTGAGCTACATTCGATCCTAAAAATAAAAGACACAATAAGCATCTTAACATTGCTATCCCAACCTTATTTTTACATTCAAAATCAGAAATCATCACAAACAACCTTTCTTATGTTCATAAACCTGTTGAAAATGAATCAAAAACCATTGCCCCTAATAAATTTACAGCAAAATAACATGAATATATAAAAGAAACTAAACTAATCTCTAAAATAACTATTATTGAATAATTACGGACCGTAAATGAGGAAGGATAAATTGAACCAATAAACACTCAAAACTCTACTATGAATGCAAAAATAAAAACCTAAAAACCAAGTCTACGCTTTTATAACAAATAGCCAAGTAAACCTATGCTATCAATTAACCAATTGATAGCATAGGCAAACAATCAGTCATCAGCGGTTTCGTTTTTACGATACTCAATATACTGCATATTAGAATTTTTTTCATAAGACCTTACATAAGCAGGCCTAGCTTCACCGTGTAAAAATGAAAAATCATCTTGTTCAAAAACAAGAGGATAGTTTTTTATCGATTGCGATTGTGGTTGCGTGGAAACGGTCATTGGAACGGCATGATATTCATTACCTTGCTTTTTACTCTCAGCCAAAATTTGTTGTTTAGGCTCTTGAAAGTACTGACTTAAACCAACCACGACAGAAACACCCAATACCACTGATGCGGCAACCGCAAGCATGGCGATCTTACGTTTCTGTTTTTTAAATGAATGAGATATGTTTGGTGCAAAAATGACTGGCTCATTTTGAAGCTTAGCCGCTATATGAGGAGAGAGATCTACTGAAAGCTGAGATGACTGTCGTAACGCATCACTAATAAGATGATAAGTTCCCCACTGATATTTGAGTTCATTATTCTTATTGATCATTTCAAGAATGCGAGAAACATCTTCGCTTTCTATTTCCCCATCCATCAGGGCTGATACTTCATTTTTCAAAATTACCACCTCCTATCTTTACTAGTACCCAATAAAGGACGTAATTGTTCCGCTATTGCTTCACGCGCACGAAAAATACGAGAACGCACCGTGCCTATCGGACAATCCATAATATTAGCAATTTCTTCATAGCTTAAACCATCGATTTCTCGCAGTACAATCGCCGAGCGTAGCTCTTCAGGCAACGAATCAAGTGATTTACTTACTGTTTGAGCAATTTGTTTACTTATTAGTTCACTCTCAGGTGTATTTACTTCTTTCAATAAGCTATTGTCTTCAAAATCTTCAGCGTCTTCACCATCTACTCCTTCAAGGATTTGCACCTTACGCCCTTGCGACACTAGAAAATTCTTCGCCGTATTAATACCAATTCGATATAACCAAGTATAAAAAGCGCTATCTCCGCGAAACGAAGGTAGCGCCCGATAAGCTTTAATGAAAGCCTCTTGAGTCACATCCTCGACTTCAGCCGCATCGCGAATAAAATGCGATAACAACCGCGCTAATTTACGTTGATATTTAATAACGAGTAAATCAAATGCCTGCTTATCTCCGTTTTGAACTCTTTCAACTAATTGTTGATCGACTTCTCGATCACCCATACCCCTTGTTCCTTGAACATTTTAAAATTTAATCCTAATCCTGCACACAAAACCTACAGCATAATGACACAATCAGATCAGGATATCCACTCATAGAGTACACAGATCGAGACTATAATTACAATTGCCGTATCTTGCTTAGTTCACGCTTAAATCATGTTATTTTCAAGCAGCGTATTCATATTCAAAATCCACTCCTTCTAGAATTCGATTATTCTTCGCGCACGCTGCATCTATACTGATCCACTTGTCAAGATTACTATTTACATCAATATTACATCGTATTGTTCTTGTGTATACGATTCTTCAACCTGCAACCGAATCGGTTTTGCAATAAAATCTCCTAATTGTGCCAAGCTTTGTGATTCTTCATCTAGAAATAAATCGATCACAGGTTGCGAAGCTAGAATGCGAAATTCATTGGCTTCAAATTGCCTCGATTCACGCAATAACTCGCGCAAGATTTCATAACAGATCGTTTGAGCTGTTCTTATCTCACTCCGACCCTGACAAGAGGGACAAGTTTCACAAAGTACTTGAGCCAGACTTTCTCGAGTTCGTTTACGAGTCATCTCAACCAATCCTAACGCACTGAATCCATTAACATTGACACGAACACGATCCTTCGACAACGCACGATTGAATTCTGCCAAAACCGCATTGCGGTGTTCCTCAGAATCCATATCAATGAAATCGCAAATAATGATACCGCCAAGGTTTCTAAGCCGCAGTTGACGCGCAATCACTTGTGCAGCTTCCAGATTAGTTTTCAGAATTGTATCGTCAAAGTTACGAATACCAATAAATCCACCGGTATTGACATCCATTGTTGTGAGTGCTTCGGTTTGATCGATAATTAAATAACCTCCAGATTTTAGATCTACCCTTCTAGCCAGAGATTTTTCAATTTCTTCCTCTACACCATGTAAATCAAATAATGGCCGATTACCCGTATAAATGGTTATCCTTTCAGCAATATATGGCATGAAATGCTGCGCAAACTTCACCAATTTCTGATAATTCTCTCGAGAATCAACGAATATGCGAGCAGTATCCTCATCGACCAAGTCACGCAACACGCGATGACTCAGATCTAAATCCTGATATAACAGCTCCGGTGCCGACAAGATAGAACATTTCTGTTGAATATCGTGCCACATTTTATGCAAATACTCTAAGTCAGAGATCAGGTCTTTATCATCGGCTGTCTCAGCCATAGTGCGAATGATATAACCACCCTTTTCTTCTGCCGGCAAAAGTTGCTGTAATTTCTCTCGCAACAGCTCTCGCTCGCTATCATTTTCAATACGTTGAGAAATTCCGATGTGTGATTCTTGCGGCAAATAAACCAATAACCGTCCGGCCAAGCTAATCTGTGTGGATAACCGCGCGCCTTTTGTACCGATGGCATCTTTAACAACTTGTACCAGTATATTGCTACCTTCGTATAGCAATTTTTCAATCGGTTTTGTATCTGCTGTTTCGCTCTGCTGCAACCCCCAAATATCAGCAACATGTAAAAATGCCGCGCGGTCTAGACCGATATCAATAAATGCCGATTGCATTCCGGGTAATACGCGACTGACACGGCCATTATAAATATTGCCGACAATACCGCGTCCACTGGTTCGTTCGATATGAAGTTCTTGAGTGACACCTTGTTCCAGGATCGCAACACGGGTTTCTTGCGGGGTGATATTGACAAGGATTTCGTTGTTCATCGTAAGTAATCAAACAAAAATCTCTATGCCTGCTTCCTCTAGTAATTGCGCTGTTTCATATAAAGGCAATCCCATCACGCCACTATAGCTTCCGGATATTTCAACGATAAATACCGCAGCTAATCCTTGAATGGCATAGGCACCGGCTTTATCTAAAAAGTTATGCGATTCCAAGTATCTGCGAATTTCACGCTCAGAAATCTCTCGGAAACGAACCGTTGTTGTCGATAAACGAATTTGCACTTGATCTTTGATGCCTAATCCGATCGCAGTCAAAACCTGATGCGATCTACCGGATAAAGATTTCAACATTTTTTCGGCTTCAAAAGTATCTTTGGGTTTTCCCATGATCGATCCATCCAAAATTACAATGGTATCTGCAACGAGCACAGGTAAAACCGGAAATTTACGCTGAATTATTCTTTTATACCCTTCACTGGCTTTGGCACGAACGACTCGGTAAATGTAATCAGCCGGTGTTTCGCCTAGAATTGGCGTTTCATCAACATCAATAGGGCGTCCAATTGTTTCTCGCATTAACAATAGATTAAATTTGATGCCAATTTGCTTAGAAGCTGTCTGGTAAAATATTAGACGCATTTTGCAAGTGTTATTTTCATCATGGCGATTCGAATCATGTTTTCGGCAGTAGCCGGCAAGATTTCGAAATCCTTGGATAAACGGCGAAAGTTACCAA